>OCHF01000038.1_pt1 | contig 110964 bp, 105 predicted proteins | sample 1538851 | NCBI WGS metagenome assembly OCHF01 (sample SAMN04571730, study PRJEB22368) | human gut metagenome | biome: human gut; material: stool | host: Homo sapiens | place: Luxembourg | collected 2012-12-07
AATAAGTTATAAAATATCGAAAAGACCAATACTAAAGCAAGTATTAGATATGGTAGAAGATGCAACAAAAAAGATAAAAGAAACGAAAGGGATAATTCTACATTCAGACCAAGGATGGCAATATCAAAATAAGAAGTATCAGAGGTTATTAAAAGAAAAAGGCATTATCCAAAGCATGAACCGAAAAGGCAATTGCTTAGATAATGCCGTAATAGAAAATTTCTTTGGTTTGCTAAAAAGCGAATTATTCTATTTAAAAAAATTTAAATCCGTTGAAGATTTTATAAAAGAGTTAAAATCTTATATAAAATATTATAATACAAAACGGATAAAGATAAAACTAAAAGGACTTAGTCCCGTAGAATACAGAACTAAGTCTCAATTAGTAGCCTAATTAATATGTCCAATATTTTGGGTGCATATCAGATATATATTTTATATTCTTAATGCTTTTTTATCTATTTTTTGCAAATTATTTACCTAGATTTAGCTAAAGCTAAATTAAAATTATACATTCACTATATATACTAAAATCAACTTAAAAATATTGCTCAACCGTTAGCAGATTGGAATGTTGATATATGCAAAATTTGTCTCGTCGTAATTTCTTTAAATTAGGTGCTGGTGTTTTAGCTGGAGCTGCACTTTTCGATTTAACAGGCTTAAATCATAAAGCTTTCGCTCAAAAAATAACACCTTCTAATTTTAAAATAAATCCAATTAAATTATCTGATTTACCACCAGCTACAAAAGCACCACTTAACTCACAGCTTGTCAATAATGCTTATGATTACATAATCTCTAGTGTGGAAAAAATAACAGATAATAAGCTTCGTCAACAAACATTAGATTTAATCAAAGATACACGTCCTAAATTTATGCAATTATACACATCTTCTACAGATGTAACTAATATTTACAATGAACTTGCTAATAAAGGCTTGATTGATACTTCCATCATCAGCCCAGAACAATTATTTCCACCACTAAAAACTAATAAAAATCCACAAGATTTCATTTCTGCTCCAGGCAGTGGCTATGCTAGCCATCATTCTTATCCTGGAGGACTTCCAACTCATACAGCAGCCAATTTATCTATTTCTGAAGGCGTAGTCAATACTTATAAATTAATCTTTGGTTATGCTGTAAATACTGATATTGTACTTTCTGCTCAAGCTTTACATGATTTAGCTAAACCATGGGTATTCCAGTGGAATGAAGATGGAACTTGTCTTCCTGAATATTCTATTGCAGGTACAGGAGCACATCATATTTTAGGGCTTGTTGAAGCTATTTATCGCAACTTACCTGCTGAAGAAATTGTCGCTCAAGCTTGTGCTCATAATCACCCTGGCAGTGATAAAGACGAAGAAAGTGTAGTTAACTGGATTAAAGCAGCAAGTATTATTGCTCAAAAAAATCCTGTAAAATACGGTTTACTTGATAAATCTGGAGATAAATTACCTACACCACAACATCAAGAAGGTTATATTGTCCACTTAGGCGACCATGATTGGGTATTGAGTGGTATTGTTGCTAAAAATACAGTAATTTACCTCAAAGAAATCGCTAAAACTGATTACAATTTCTCCGATAAAGATTTAAATGGTAAATTATTCAATGATTTTAGAAATTATATTGGTGCACAAGTTTCCTTCATGTATTTGTATAATCTCATGGCTCAAAATGGTCTTGAAGATGTACGCAATCTTGTTCATCAAATAGTTTTAAAATAAAATATTAAAATCTTACCTATCCCAATGACTCCTCTTATTGTCATTTATATAAAAGCCATCACTCTTTAACCCTTAGAGTTATGGCTATTTTCTTTATCCAAAATTATCAGTGATGTGAAAAGCCTTCTCCTGTTACTTCTCTTGCATCAGAAATAATAAAGAAAGCATTTTTATCTATATCCAAAGTTAGCTCTTTTATTCTACTCACCTGTCGCATAGTAATCACTACATAAATGACTTTACGATTATTTTTAGTATATGCACCCTGTCCATAGAGAAAAGTAACTCCTCTATCTAATTCAATCATAATTGCGTCTGCTATCGCTTCTGGTTTTTCTGTAATTATCATGATGGATTTTCGCATATTAAAACCATCAATCATCTTATTGGTGAGTACACCACCTAAATACATACAAATAAAAGTGTATACTGCAATATTATAATCAAATAACCATACACTAGATAAAATAATCAAACAATCTAAAACAAATACCATCGTTCCGACATTATATGAATATAATTTTTTTATCAGTGCTGCTATTACATCTACGCCACCTGTATTGCAATTACTACGAAAAATCAAGCCAAAACCAATACCTGAGATAACGCCTCCTACAATAGCACATAACATAGGCTCTGATAATGGTGGATAAGCGTTTAAAAAAGCTGTTAAATCCAAAGCAACAGAAAATAAAATCGTGCCTAAAATTGTATCGAAAAAATACAATCTGCCAAAATAACGATAAGCTATATATAAAATAGGAATATTTAACAAAAAGTTCATTATCCCAATCGGCAAATTAAATAAATAATACAAGATAAAGGCAATCCCTGCTAAACCACCAGATAAAAAATTCATCGGTATTAAAAATAAATTATAAGCAGCGGCAGCTAGTAAACACCCAATAATAATTATTACATAACGCATAGCATGATTTAACATTAAAAACCCTCCTATCATTTCATAATAAAAATACTATATAAAGAAAAAAGAACAGACCAAAATTGTCTGTTCTTTAATCATAAATAATTCGCTAATCGCTAAAATTATTCATTCTTTTTAATTTATCTAATTAGTTTTCAGCTTTTTTCTTAGGAGCTACAGCAGTACGAATAGAAAGTTCACGTAACTGTTTTGCATCAACTTCAGAAGGAGCTTGTGTCATCAAGCAACCAGCACTTTGAGTTTTAGGGAATGGAATAACGTCACGAATAGAATTACGTTTAGCCATGAGCATAACCATACGGTCAAGACCAAATGCAAGTCCACCATGTGGAGGAGTACCATATTTGAAGGCATCAAGCATAAAGCCGAATTTTTCATGAGCTTGTTCTGGAGTTAAGCCGATTGCTTCAAATACTTTTTCTTGAGTATCGCTGTTGTAAATACGAAGGCTACCGCCACCGATTTCTACGCCATTTAATACCATATCATATGCTTTTGCTTTTACGCGACCTGGGTCAGTTGTGAGATATTGTACATCTTCATCACGTGGTGCTGTGAATGGATGATGCATAGCTTTCCAACGTTTGTTTTCTTCATCATATTCAAACATAGGGAAGTCAACAACCCAAAGGAATTTATATTCGTTTTCGTTAATAAGACCACGACGACGGCCCATTTCAAGACGTAATTCGCCAAGAGCTTGAGCTACTACAAGTGGTTTATCTGCAACTACGAGTAATAAATCGCCTGTTTGAGCATTAGTTGCTTCTTTAATTTTCTGGAATGTTTCTTCACTGTAGAATTTTTTGAATGGAGATTTGATTTCTGTTTCAGTGTACTGAATCCATGCTAAACCTTTTGCACCATATCTTTGAGCATATTCTACAAGACCATCAAGTTCACGGCGAGGAATATTTGCATAGCCATCAACTTTGATAACTTTAACCTGTCCGCCATTATCAAGTACAGATTTAAATACTTTAAAGTCAGAGCCTTTAACGTATTCGGAAATATCCATGAGTTCCATACCAAAACGGATATCTGGTTTATCAGAACCATATCTTTCCATAGCTTCGTCCCAAGTCATACGTAAGAATGGAGTCTGTACTTTTTCGCCGATAGTTTTTTCAAATAAGCCGGATACTAAACCTTCCATTAAGTTTAAGATATAATCTTGGTCAACGAAGGACATTTCAATATCGAGCTGAGTGAATTCAGGCTGACGGTCAGCACGTAAATCTTCATCACGGAAGCAACGTACGATTTGGAAATATTTTTCATAGCCAGCTACCATTAATAACTGTTTGAAAATCTGTGGAGATTGTGGTAATGCATAGAATTTACCAGGATTTACACGGCTAGGAACTAAATAGTCACGTGCACCTTCTGGAGTACTCTTTGTAAGCATTGGTGTTTCAATTTCTAAGAAACCATGTTCATCAAAGTAATCGCGCATTAATTTTGTAACGCGATGACGAAGCATGATATTTTTTTGCATTTCAGGACGGCGAAGATCTAAATAACGATATTTTAAACGAACGTTTTCATCAACATCAATACCATCTTGAATATAGAATGGAGGAGTTAATGCTTTATTTAAAATACGTAATTCTTCAGCATAAATTTCAATTTCGCCAGTTTCCATATTTGGATTTATTGTTTCTTTATCACGTAAAGAAACTTTACCACGTACAGCTACTACGAATTCAGAACGAAGGGATTCTGCTTTTGGAAATTGGTCTGCGCCAATTTTATCTTCAGCAAAAACGAGCTGAACAAGGCCACTTCTATCACGTAAATCAATAAAAATAAGTCCACCATGGTCACGACGGTGAGATACCCAACCGCATAATACTACTTCTTGACCTTCGTTTGTGGCACGAAGTTCACCACAATGGTGAGTTCTTTTCATACCTTCCATTGTTTCCATTTTACTAATTCCACCTCAATAATTATTTTGTTAATGTAGTGAGTTTATTAAGCAATTCATCTATAGAGATTGTTTCTTGTGTACTTTCATTCATATTTTTAAGTACAACAGAATTTGCTTGCAATTCATCTTCACCTAAGATAATAGTGAATTTTGCATTAGCTTTATTTGCTTGTTTCATTTGAGCTTTCATGCTACGTCCTGCAAAGTCCATAGCAGCTTTAAATCCACCTCTACGCAAATTAGCTAAAATTTCAAAGGCTTTTGCCTGTACAGTATCACCTAAAGCTACAATAAATACATCTGTATCATAATTAGTTTCAGGTAATAAATTCTGCATTTCAAGAGCGAGCAATACTCTTTCAAGACCTGTAGCAAAACCTACAGCAGGTGTAGATTTACCGCCACATTCTTCAATAAGACCATCATAGCGTCCACCACCTAAAACAGCAGATTGAGTACCAAGTGGTACATATTTCAATTCAAATGCAGTCTTAGTATAATAATCAAGACCACGTACAAGACCTGGGTCTAATTCAAATTCTATACCAGCAGCTGTTAAGAATTCTTGTACTTTATGGAAATGATCATTACATTCATCGCAAAGACAATCAGTAATAGCAGGAGCGTCTTGCGCCAATTCTTTACATTTTTCATTTTTGCAATCTAAAAGACGCATTGGATTTCTATCATAACGAGATTTACAATCATCACACATCTCATCAATTACAGGTTTGAAAAATTCTTGTAATCTTTGACGATATACAGGTCTACATTTTGGACAACCTACAGAGTTTAATAATAATTTTATATCTTTAAGCCCTAAATCTTTTAGGAACTGTACAGCTAAAGAAATGATTTCAGCATCAACTGCTGGATTTGCTTCACCTAAAGCTTCTACACCAAACTGATGGAATTCACGATAACGACCAGCTTGTGGGCGGTCATATCTAAACATTGAACCGATGTAGAATAATTTGCATAAATTTGTATCTGCATATAATTTATTTTCTAAGTAAGAGCGTACTGCTGCTGCTGTATTTTCAGGACGAAGAGTAATGCTTCTATTACCTCTATCTGTGAAAGTATACATTTCTTTTTCTACAACATCAGTAGTTTCACCAATACCACGTTGGAATAATTCAGTATGCTCAAAAATAGGTGTTCTGATTTCACGGTAACCATATTGACCGCATAATTTTCTAATTAAATTTTCAAGATATAACCAATTTCCTACTTTATCTGGAAGTATGTCTTTCGTTCCACGAGGAGCTTTTGTCAACATATAAAATATCACCTCTACATATTTTTAATCGCCATAAGCTTCTTTTAATAACATTGCTCGGCGTTCAATATATTTATCTATACTATTTAAATAAGTATATAAATCTTTTGCATTAAATGATGTTTGTAATCTCTTACCTGGATAAGTAATCTTACTAGTTGCTGCACCGCCAACACCTAAAATAGTCTGACGTTCACCCATTATTTGAATATTATAAATGCCTTCTTGACTCTTTTTGCTATAACCTACATTTTCTAATTGACCACTCATATATCCTTGACGATAAATATAATATGGAATTAAACCATATTCATCAATAGCATTTGTCATTATCTTAGCCATAGCTTGAACCGTTTCATCATCAGGCAAAACAATATTATCTCTTATAAGCTTTAATTCTGAACCTTTCTTTAGTGCCAAAGCATGCAAAGTTATATCATCTGGAGCTAAATCAATTACTTTATTAATCGTATCTTGAGCATCTTTTATATCTTCACCAGGAAGCCCAATGATTAAATCAGTATTCACATGTTTTATACCAGCTTGACGCACTTGTTTAAATGCACGCAAAATATCTGCTGAAGTATGTTTTCTACCAATTAAAGATAATGTTCTATCTTGCATTGTCTGTGGATTTACACTAACTCTATCTGCACCATATTTTACTATGGATTTTGCTTTTTCAAGACTTAAAGAATCAGGTCTGCCTGCTTCCACAGTGAACTCTTCAACATAATCGCCTTTAAATGATTTAGCCACTAAAGATAATAAATCATCAAAATCATTTTCATTTAAACTTGTAGGAGTGCCCCCACCTACATAAATACTTTGTACTTTAAAATCATATTGTTCTATTAAAGCTTTAATTTTAGTAATTTCATAATTTAAAGTCTGCAAATATTTGCGAGTCATCTCGCTACTTGGCAATATACTTGAAGGAAAAGAACAATATAAACAACGTGATGGGCAAAATGGAATTCCCACATAAACACTGATGAGTTTTGGGTCATTTGCCTTTGCCAAGAAAGGTAATTGTAAATAAGCAATATCTGTGATTAGATTTGCTTTATCTATTTGTACCTCATAATCACCTTGTAAACGTCCTATCACACCTTGACGGTCTAATCCTTGCTCCATTAAACGGTGTACGATTTTTGTTGGTCTAACTCCATGAAGTATTCCCCAAGGAGCTTTTTTAGCTTGTAAATCTTCGCAAAAGATATGATATAAATTTAATTTAATTAAACGATTAGTCCCTGCTTTTACACTTTCATCATCATGTAAAAAGCTTTGTCTTGTATAAGTCCATAATTTTTCATCTTTACGCAAAGTCAAGACTGTTTTTATACCATTTAAAGCCACATCATCATATATATTTTCTATTTTCAATTCATCATAATCGAAAATAGTATCATCTGCATCATTTATTTCTACTTTAAATAATACTAAAATCTCTTTTACTATCTTTACAATAATTTCTTTTGTACTATTTAAATAAAATGTTTTTATTTTCACGATTTCATTTCACGCTTTTTCTGACAATCTTCACAATAACCAAAGAATTTTAACTGATGGTCTACAATTTTGAATTTGCATGTATCTTCTATTTTTTCTTCGAGATTACCTAAAAGGTCATCTGTGAATTCTAAGACTTTGCCACATTCTACACAAATTAAATGATGATGTTGATGTTCATTAGGACTTGCATCATTTAATTCATAACGACGGCAACCATCGCCAAAATCGAGATAGTTTAAAATATTTAAGTCGCTCAATAATTCTAAACTACGATATACTGTAGCTAAACCAATTTCGCATTTTTGTTCTTTTAAAATAAAATGCACATCTTCAGCGCTTAAGTGCTGGCTAGGTCTATCTAAAAAAATCTGCAATACTATTTTTCTTTGAGGAGTTAATTTATATTGAGGACCCGCTAACTTTTGCTTTAAATCCTCCATAGTTATTTTTACAGGCACTAAAAACCCTCCTTTAATCTCTGTTAGTTTCAAATATATATATTTTAGCAAAAATATACTTATATTACAAAGTTTTTATTATGATTATTATAACATTTTCTCAAAAAAGCTTTCAACTAAAGTATTATCTAACAAATTTAAAACAAAAAAGCTCCCGAAAAAAATAATCTCTCGAGAGCTTTTTTATATTTTATATCTTTAAGAAAATTAGTCTACAGTTGTTACTTTATCAATGAAGCCATGAATATCTTTTTCTTCACCACTTTGAAGTCCTGTGATATAATTGAACATTTTTTGAGCAAATGGTCCAATTTTACCATCATTGATAGTCATTACTTTATCTTTATAGCCAAGTACGCCAACAGGAGAAATTACAGCTGCTGTACCAGAACCAAATACTTCTTCTAATTTACCGTTTTCGTAGTCTTCTACTAATTCATCAATAGTGATAGGACGTTCTTCCACTTCCATGCCCCATTCTTTCGCTACAGCAAGAACAGTTCTTCTTGTGATACCATTTAAAATAGTACCATCTAAAGCAGGAGTTACGATTTTACCATCAATTTTGAATAAAATGTTCATAGAACCAACTTCGCCGATGTATTTACGATGTACACCATCTAACCACAATACTTGGTCATAACCATTTTTGTGAGCTTCAAGACCTGCATGGAGGCTTGCTGCATAGTTAGCTGGAGTTTTTGCTTCACCTAAACCACCTTTTGTTGCACGAACATATGTATCTTCTACCATGATTTTTACTGGAGCAAATCCATGTGCATAATAAGCAGCTACTGGAGAAAGAATGATATAGAATTTATATCTTTTAGATACGCTAACACCTAAGAATGGATCATCAGCAAAAATGAATGGACGAATGTAAAGGCTTTGACCTTTTTTATTTGGAACCCAATCTTTTTCGATAGTGATTAATTGATGAAGTGCATCATAAACAAAATCAACATCGATTGGTGGAATATCAAGAATACGAGCTGAATTATTTAAACGATTTAAATGGTCTTTTGTACGGAAAATAACTACATCTTTACCTTGACGGAAAGCTTTCATACCTTCAAAGATTGCTTGACCATAATGAAGTGTTGCATTCGCTGGGCTAACTTTTATTTCTTCATAAGGTACAATCTGAGCGTCATGCCATCCTTGACCTTCATCATAAGTCATTTCAAACATATAATCAGTAAAATGTGTTCCAAAACCGATAGTGGAAACATCAACTTTTTCTTTTAATGTTTTTGTTTCAACAAATTTAACCATAATTACATCTCCCTAATTGATAGTGTATTCATTGTACAACTTATCTTTTACATAGTCAAGAAAAAAGTTTACATATTTACATATTTTTTACTATTTTTTTTATAACTTATGCTGATTATTATATCATTATATCTTATTTTTAATTATTTCGTTTAATTTCAATTTATCTATTTTCCCGCTTTCATTTTTAGGCAAACTTAATACTTTTATAAACTTTTTCGGTATTTCGTATTCACTAAGATATTCTCTTAATCTATTTATTATCTCCGATTTTTTAGGTAAATCATCTTTAACAACAACAGCTATCATTATATCTATATTATTCTGATTAATTATGGTTATTGCTACTTCTTCTAAAGATAATTTATCTTTTAATATATTCCCTATTTTATATTTAGAAATTTTTATACCATTTAAATTACAAATATCATCTTTTCTTCCTAAAAAATGTAAATTTCCATATTTATCAATATAACCTCTATCTTTTAAAGAAAAAGGTCTTTGTATTCCCTCAACACCATAAGGTGTATCAATCATTATCTCTTCATCTTTAATAAAGACTTTTACTCCCTTAAAAGGTTTACCTATACAAGTTTTATCCTCGGTCATATTATCATCTTGAATATATGATATGTAATTTAATTCACTAGCACCATAATATAAAGTTATTTTTACATTAGGAAAAATTTTTTTCAATTCTTCTGCCTGAAATTTTCCCATACTTTGTGAACCACTAATTATAGCCTTTAATCTTGCATTTTTATCGCTTACGATTTTAGGCAATAATAATAATTTTGATGGTATTAAATAAATTGCATTTACTTTATTTTGTTCCATCATATTCACCCACGTTTTAGGAGCAAATTTTTCAGTAGCTACAATTAAACCACCTACAAATAAAACACTCATATATATATTTAAATTTCCTGTGAAAGCCAAACTTCCTTGGCAAAATATCACTGTATTCTTATCTATATTAAAGATTTCATTTTGCTTGGGGAAAAAATCCACCCAACTACTAAAACTTCTCCACAATAATTTACTTTTTCCCGTAGAACCAGAAGTCATTACTCCCATGCAAGCATTTGAAGGAATATCCTTTACAACAAAATCTTGATTTTTGCTTACATTCGTAGCAATAATTGGCACTACATTAGTACCACTATAAGCAATAAACGTACATAATTGATCTACAATTAAATCTTCATAAATAAACTTATATTTATCTGTATAATCTATATGTTCTCGTATTTTCTCAACTTTCTTTATTAAATCTTCATATGAAAAACTATCCTTATCTGTTACCAACGCTTTATCTTGCAAATTTTGTCGTTTCAAAATAGATAAATAATCCATAGAATTCACCTCTATCTTTTAAAGATATTCAATCGTCATTGCACTGCCCAATCCTCCAGCACCAGCAATACTACAACAACCTAATTTTCCTTTTCTATATTCCAAAGATTTTATTAAATGTAATAAAATCATAGCACCTGACACTCCATAAGGATGACCATATGCCAAAGCTCCGCCAAAAATATTATATCTATCTATCACTTCTGGAAAATTACGTTCAAATAATACATCAATAACAGCAAAAGCTTCATTTACTTCAAAACAATCTATATTTTTTATATCCATATTTTTTTGCATTAATAATTTCTTTATAGCTTTAATACTACCCATTGGACTAAGCATAGGATTAACACCACAAGCACAATAGTCTAAAATTCTAGCTTGTGCTTTTTGTCCAATTTTCTTTAAATATTCTTCTGAACATACTATTACAAAAGCCACTCCATCATTAATCAAACAAGAATTCCCTGCTGTCGTTACCTCTCCATTTGGCAATAACTTAGGCATTCTTTTTAACAATCTTTCACTCATTTTAGCTCTAATACCTTCATCTTTATCACTATCATTAATTGAAACAACTATATCATCTAATAAATGTTCTTGTCTTGCTCGTACTGCTCTTTCATGACTTTTTAATGCCCATAAATCCAATTCTTCTTTAGTTATATTTTCTTTTATTGCCATATATTCAGCTCCTTCAAGCATTATAGTCTCTCGATGATTATTTGGTATAAATTTTGCTACTGTATAAAAGCTATTTTCAGTATAATCAGGATGGTTTTTATTATATCCACGTATTGGCTGAGTTGAACTACTCTCAAAACCACCAGCTATTATCATATCCGCTTGCCCAGAAGCAATTTTAGCATAAGCTACTGCAATACTTTCTAAACCACTACAACATTGCATATCTACAGTAAAAGCAGGTACATTTTCATCTATACCTGCTTCAAGTGTCATTAATCTAGTAATATTACCGCCAGCTCCCACTCCATTACCAGCTATTATATAATCTATATCCTTATCTTCTATTTTATATTTCTCTTTTAAATTTTTTAGTACCTTCGCTCCCAAAATTTCAGCTGGAATATGTCTATACATACCATTACATAAACCAATATAACTACGAAGGCCACCTAATATATATACTTGTCTCATAATCTTAATATCCTCTATTAAAAATTTTTCCTATAGGTTTGGCTAATATTACAGCCACAATGCACTTTACAATATCTAATGGAATAAAAGGTAATACTCCTGTTAAGAATATTGCTTCCCAATTCATATCTGTTAATAATTTCAATTGAATTGCACCCAAAAGATAAATCACTGGTATACCTAAGCCTACCCCTATTGAAGCATATCGCTTAAAATTATATTTATTTCCCTTAAGCCAAGCTATCAATACGGCAGCAACTAGATAACCCCAAATATAACCACCTGTTGGTCCAAAAATTTTAGCAGGTCCTGCTGACCCGCCTGTAAATACAGGAATACCCACAAGTCCGATCAATATGTATACAAACATAGTGACAAAAGCCTGTTTCGGTGATAATAAAAAAGCTACCAAATTAACTACTAAAGTCTGTAAAACTATTGGTGATAAAGAAAATGGTAATGGTATTACTATATATGCTGAAACACAATTCATCGCTATTAATAATGCTAATCTAGTCAATTCTAACGTTTTATTGGAATAATTACTCATTTTTTCTACCTACTTTTTATTACAATATTAAATACATTCTTTCCATTTACATATGCCTTTAATTTATCTTCAACTGCATACACTCTTAGTACATCTTCAGAAAATACAGGAGCTAAAAAATCTATCTGCCAATGTAGCATTTCTATTTTTAAAAAATTTTGCAAAGATAGAGCCATTAATAATCCAGGCACTATAGGATTTTTAGTTTGATGAATAATATTTTTATCTCCACTTAATTCAACATACTTCTTTATTTCATCATCATTAAAACAATGCTCATAAATACAATTTTTGTCCATTAATTCTTTTGAAAATTCATCTTCTTTTTCATTTGAACTTTTTACTATAGCTCTTTTAGGTAATAATAATAATGTCTTTAATTCTTGCTGTATTTTACCTGCATTATCACTACCTAATACCTGCATAATAGCCTTATTTTTCTTATGCAATAATAAGTTATTACTAAATAAATCAACGTCTTTTCGAATATGTATCTCTGCTCTAGCTAATAACCACCCGCCAAAAAAAGAATTATCGCAATCTGCTAACTTTTGAATAAGCTTTATCATTATCTTTCAACCTTTTACACTTAAGTTTTATTTTTTTAATCCCTTAATATTATATTTAAGCTAAAGCTATTAGTCAACCTATACAAAATTTTAGTTGACATTAATGATAAAAAAAAGCCGTATTCTTTTTAGAATACGGACTTTATTTCTTAATTATTCAGCATATACACTGATTTGACGGTTGTAACGACCTTTACGTTCGAAAGCAACACGACCAGCAATTTTAGCGAATAAAGTATCATCTTTACCGATGCCTACGTTAGCACCTGGATGGAAATGAGTACCTCTCTGACGAACTAAAATGCTACCTGCAGTAACGATTGTACCAGCGTGTTCTTTAACGCCAAGACGTTTAGATTCACTATCACGACCGTTACGAGTACTACTAACACCTTTTTTATGAGCGAAAAGCTGTAAATCAAAATTGAACATTCAAATTCACCTCCTGATATTTAGAACAGAAACGTTTTTCGGATTAGATTTCTCTATTTCCGCAAAACCAAGTACAGCTACAGCAAAGACAGCTTCTGTTAAATCATCAGCTTTATCTTTCAGAGCCACACTTAAATATCCGGGCTTTACATCATAATTTATTTCACGATGTAAATGTTTTGCCAAACCTAAAATAACTGACTGAGCCAATGCAGAAATCCCAGCACATACAATATCTTGACCATATGCGCCTGCTCCTGCATGTCCTTCTACTAAAAGACCGATGACTTTATCATCATCTTGACGCATTACAGATATTTTTATCATTATGCTTCGATTTTTTCAATAGTTAATTTAGTGAAAGGCTGACGATGACCCTGACGACGACGATAGTTGGATTTAGCTTTGTATTTGAAAACTAAGATTTTTTTAGCTTTATCTTGTTTTTCAACTTTTGCAGTGATTTTAGCACCTTCAACAACTGGAGTACCAACTTTAACATCTGCATCATTAACAACAGTTAAAACTTGATCAAAAGTTACAACATCGCCTTCATTAGCTGCGATTTTTTCAACAGTGATAACGTCACCTTCGGAAACACGATACTGTTTTCCGCCTGTCTGGAAAATAGCGTACATTCAATTACACCTACCTTAATTAATACTCGCCAATTACGGTTAGTCAAAGACTATTTATAAACCTTTTTGTGCGGTTGGGAAACCTTAATTTCTTAAGGCTTACATCTTGAAATTCTATCATATTTAAACTAATAATGTCAATAAATTTATTAAATAAATAAAATTATTATTTGACAATAGTACGTATACGTATTATTAAGGAGGTTTATTTATGTATTATATTGCCAAAGCAAAAAATATTTTATTTACACTTGTTTGTTGTTGTATCTTGCTTTCTAGCTCAGCTTATGCACAAGACACATCGCCAACTTCCCCACCACCTAATTTACCTAGTGAATTATTCGATAATATTCCCCTAACGCCTACAAAAGTTTTTGACAATCTTTATTGTATAGGTACAAAAAGTGTCGTAGCTTGGGCATTGCAAACTTCTGATGGCATCATACTCATTGATTCCATGTGGGATAATAACGATGCTCAATTGATCATTGATGGCATGGAAAAATTAGGATTAAATCCTCATAATTTAAAATACATCTTAATCTCTCATGGTCATGGTGACCATTACGGTGGAGCACAGTATTTAAAAGATAAATATAATGCTAAAATCTTTATGAGCAACACTGATTTTTATTATATGAATAACACTTTTGATGGTGCAAATGCTGCTCGTTCACCAAAATGTACTGTAGATGAATTCTTAACAGATGGACAGAAAATCACTCTAGGTGATACTACTGTCACTATAGTATCCACACCTGGTCATTCTCCTGGTTGTGTTTCTTTTATCTTCCCTGTAAAAACTCAAGGTAAAACTTATATGGCTGCTCAATGGGGTGGCACAGGTATTCCTAAATCTATGGAAAACAAAGTCCAATATAAATCTTCCCTAGAACATTTTGCTCAATATTGTCATGATAATAATGTAGTTGTTGAAACTACTGCTCATTTATTTGCCGATAATGGTTATGCTAAATTGAATAATGTAGTAAATTCTACTTCTATAGAAAACAATCCATTTTATCTCGGTCAAAAAGGCATGGATGACTATCTTCATAAATTATCTTTAGAAATAGATAATGCTATCGCTAATTCTATTAAATAAATATCTAAATATTAAAAAGGAGTCTAAATATCTTAGACCCCTTTATCTATCTTCACCTTTATATTTTATGTTACAATAAAATATATTTAAAACTTGAGGTGTTATTTTAATGTTTCTTGAAAAATCTTTAGGATATACAATTTGTACCATAGCTAGAAAAATTCATCAAAATTTGACACATAAATTTTCCCCATATAATATCACTCCGGAGCAATGGGTAGTATTAAATCAAATTCACATCAATAAAAATATATCCCAGAAAAAATTAGCCGATATTATACAAAAAGACCCTAATAATGTAAAAGTTCTTGTCGACAAATTAGAACAAAAAGAATTAATTAAGAGATCTCCCAATCCTGATGATAAAAGAGCATTTTCTCTATCTACAACCGATAAAGGCATTAATCTCATCAATACTTTAAATCAAGTAAATATTTCTGTAATTTCTGATGTAGAAAAAAGCTTGACTGAACAGGAAAATATTCAATTATTGAAATTATTATCTAAGATTGAAAAAAATTTTTCATCTTCTTCAAAATAAAATATTTACCATCAAGTAAAAAAGGTTAAGACAAATGAGTATATCTCATCATCTGTCTTAACCTTTTTTTATTTCTCTATACCATATTTTTTTAATGCTTCATAAGCTGCATGTTGTTCAGCTTCTTTTTTAGTAGTGCCTTTTCCTTTGCCATCAATTTTTTTATCAACAACCACAACAAATTCAAAAGTTTTTGCATGGTCTGGACCTGTTTCTGCCAATAATTTGTACTCAACATGTTGTCCTTTTGCCTGCACTACTTCTTGCAAAATAGTCTTATAATCTTTTAAATTATATCCATATTTTACAGCAATAAATTCTTCATTTAATTTATCAAGCACATATTCGTAGGCAGTCTGCCAACCTTGGTCTAAATAAATAGCTCCAATAATTGACTCAAAAGCATCTGCTAAAATTGATGGTCTATGTTCTCCACCAGTTAAGCGTTCGCCTTTACCCAATAACAAATATTGCCCAACATTTAAATTCATAGCAAGTTTCGCTAAACTTGTCTCACAAACTACAGAGGCACGAGCCTTCGTCATTTCACCTTCTGGCATTTGACTAAAAGTTTTAAATAAGTATGTGCTAGAAGCTAATTCTAGCACAGCATCACCTAAAAACTCCAAACGTTCGTTATGAAGACTATGGTCTTTAGCCTCATTAGCATATGAAGTATGTGTCAAAGCCTGATTTAATAAGTTCAAATCATTAAACTTTACACCTAATATAGAGACTAATTCCCCTAATTTCTGTTTGCGTTTTTCTGATAAATTCATTTATAAAACCTGATTTACTTAAGTTTTTTCAATAAAATAGCTGCATTATGACCGCCAAAACCTAAAGAATCAGAAATAGCTGCATTGATAACTCTTTCTCTAGCAACATTTGGCACATAATCCAAATCTAATTCTTCATCTGGAGTTTCATAGTTGATTGTAGCAGGCATAATATCATTTTTAACAGCTAAAGCTGTAGCGATACATTCAATACCACCAGCAGCACCAAGAAGATGTCCTATCATGGATTTAATAGAGCTGATAGATAATTTATACGCATGATCACCAAAAGCACGTTTAATAGCTGCTGTTTCAGTTCTTTCATTCAATGGAGTAGATGTACCATGAGCATTGATATAATCAATATCTGTTAATTCAAGACCTGCATCTTTTACTACATTTGTGAAACAACGAGCAGACTGTTTTGCTTCTGGATCTGGGCTAGTCATATGATAAGCATCAGAAGTTGAAGCATAACCTGCGAGCTCAGCATAAATTTCAGCACCACGAGCTACTGCATGTTCATAGCTTTCTAAAATAACAATACCAGCACCTTCACCCATGATAAAACCACTACGATTTTTATCAAATGGACGAGAAGCTTTTTGTGGATTGTCGTTCATGTCTGTGCAAAGAGCTTTCATGGAAGCAAAACCTGCTACTGGAAGTGGAGAAATACAAGCTTCTGTACCACCAGCAACCATTACATCTGCTTCACCGCGCTGAATAACACGCATAGCATCACCAATAGCATTTGTACCAGTTGCACAAGCTGTTACAGGGCAAACGCTAGGGCCTTGAAGACCAAATGTAATAGAAGTCATGCCTGCTGCCATATTGCTAATCATCATAGGCACGCAGAAAGGACTTACACGACCTGGACCTTTAGTGAATATAGTATTGTATTGATCATGTAATGTTTCAATACCACCAATACCACTACCAATAAATACGCCAATACGTTCTTTATCTTCTTTAGATAAATCCATATTTGCATCTTCAAACGCAAGTTTAGTTGCTGCAATAGCAAATTGAGTATATCTATCCATGCGTTTTGCTTCTTTTCTATCGATAAAATCAGCAGCATTAAAATCTTTTACTTCTGCTGCAATCTGAGCTTTAAAATCACTAGCGTCAAAATGTGTAATTTTATCTATACCGCTTTTACCTGCAAGAAGACCTTGCCAAAAAGCATCTTTACCAATACCAATAGGGGAAATTGCTCCTAAACCAGTAATAACTACTCTATTTGTCAAAACAAACACCTCTCATTTAATCTATTGCCGCAACTTCCGATTTTATTCTAGAAATTATCTCTCTAACTGGCAATATTTCTTTGATTCTGTGTATATATTCGCCTGTAAATACCAGACCATTTTCTACGTCTCCCTGTTCTGCACGAATCAATGAATCAATTATACAGAAATTATGTTTACAGCTCTTTAAACATGCTTTACATCCTTTTGGAGGAACTGGGCCTACCATTATTTTATCTGCAAATGGATTTCTTACAGCACGTCCTGGAAGACCTACTGGGCTGTGTATAACTACAATGTCGTCCGGTTTAGATTTTAAATAAAATCTTTTTAAAGCCGGAGCTGCATTGGATTCTTCACTGGCAGCAAAGCGTGAACCCATTTGTACACCACTTGCGCCCATCTTTATAAGATCAACAATGTCTTGACCGGAAAGCACTCCGCCTGCTGCAACAACAGGAATATCCACAGCTTTTGCGATATCAGGAATTAATTCACGTATAGATGTACTAGTTCCTAAATGTCCGCCAGCTTCTTTTCCTTCAACCACAATAGCAGCAGCGCCAAGACGTTGGGATATTTTCGCTAATTTAACAGATGAAACAATCGGTACGATTGGTGTACCAGATTCTTGTCCAAGACCAAACATATCGCGGGAAAATCCTGCACCAGCTACTACAAGGTCAATACCTTCTTCGATAGCAGTTTTTACAATTTCACTAAAACCTCTAGCTGCAACCATGATGTTAATACCAATAATTCCAGACGTTAAAGATCGCGCCAAGCGAATTTCATACCTTAATTCATCAGTAGGCATACCAGATGCAGCAATCAAACCAATGCCGCCTTCATTAGCGACAGCAGCTGCAAGTCTTGCCGTTGATAATCTAACAGCCATGCCCCCCTGAATAATAGGTACTTTTGCAATTTTATTGCCAATTTTCAATTCAGGAAGTTTCAAAAATAACTCCTCCAATCCGCTTTTCTTCTATTATCTTTAGAAAGTCCCGTGGAGTAACCACGGGACTTTTCTAAGGAAACGCTAAAATTATTTATTTTGGTCTATATAGGATACAACGTCCTGAACTGTTTTAATTTTTTCAGCAGCTTCGTCAGGAATTTCAATACCGAATTCTTCTTCGAAAGCCATGATTAATTCAACAATGTCAAGAGAATCTGCACCTAAATCGTCGATGAAAGTAGAATCGATATTAACTTCATCAGCTTCAACGCCTAACTGATCAACAACGATATCTCTTACTTTATCAAAAGTAGCCATTCCTCGTCACCTCCTCCTCAGAATAACCTTTTATTTATTTATTCATTATTACATTACCATACCGCCATCTACATTGACAACCTGTCCTGTAATATATGAAGCCTTATCAGATGCCAAAAATACTACTGCATTTGCAATATCTTCTGGCTGACCCATTTTGCCAAGTGGAATAGAGCCCACTACTTGAGCCTGTGCTTTTTCTGGCATAGCTGCTGTCATATCAGTAGCAATAAAACCAGGAGCTACAGCGTTAACGGTAATACCACGACTAGCCATTTCACGAGCTAAAGATTTTGTAAAACCAATTACACCAGCTTTAGCAGCAGAATAATTTGTCTGACCTATATTTCCCATTATACCAGAAACAGAAGTCATATTGATAATTTTTCCAGAACGTTTTTTCATCATATATTTTGCTGCTACTTTTGTACAGTTAAAAATACCTGTTAAATTTGTATTAATAACAGCATTCCAATCCTGAGATTTCATACGAATGAATAAACCATCACGAGTTATACCCGCATTATTTACTAAAATATCAATCTGTCCAAATTCAGCTATTACTTTTTCTACCATTTCACTAGCAGCCTGTTCATCACTAACGTCAGCTTGAACAATCATAGCTTTGCCGCCCATATCAGTAATTATATTCTTTACTTCTTCAGCAGCAGCTACATTTCCTGCATAATTGATAGCTACAGTAGCACCTTCTTTTGCAAGTTCAATAGCAACTGCACGACCAATTCCACGAGATGCTCCTGTTACTAACGCAACCTTACCATCTAAAAGCATATTATCGAACCTCCTTGAAATAGTCAAGAGTTTTTTCAAGAGATTCTATATTTTCTACGTTTAAAGATTTCAATTTACGGTCAATACGTTTATTAAATCCACATAAAACTTTACCTGGACCTACTTCAACATAAGTATCAGCACCAAAATCTTTCATTGTTGCGATACAATCTTCCCATTTTACAGGGCTTGCAGCTTGTTTTACAAGACTTACTTTGATATCTTCTGCTTTTGTTAAAGCTTCAGCTGTAACATTTGTTACTACTGGAATAGTAGCATCAGATACAACAACTTTATCAAGTTCTACAGCAAGTTTTTCAGCTGCAGGTTCCATTAATTTACTATGGAATGGTGCACTAACTGGTAAAATAACACATTTTTTTGCACCAGCTTTTGTCATTTCTTCACTAGCTTTTTCTACACCTTTAGCAGTACCTGCAATTACAATCTGACCTGGGCAGTTGAAGTTTACAGCCTGTACTAAAGCAGTGCTTGCACTTACTTCTTCACAAATTTCTACAATTTTATCACGATCAAGACCAATTACAGCTGCCATTCCGCCTTCACCAACAGGAACAGCTTCTTGCATGTACATACCACGTTTATGAACGAGATATACTGCATCTGCAAATTTTAAAGAGCCTGCTGCTACAAGTGCAGAGTATTCACCTAAACTATGACCGCCTACGATTTCTGGAGCAATTCCGTTTTCTTTTAATAATTCGTTACAAATAACGCTCATAGTCAAAATAGCAGGTTGAGTATTTGCTGTAAGTTTTAAATCTTCTGCTGGTCCGTTAAAGCACATGTCCATGATGGAGTAACCAAGTGCTTCATCAGCTTCTTTAAATAACTTTTTCGCAATATCATATTTGTCATAAAAATCTTTACCCATTCCCACTACTTGAGAACCTTGTCCTGGAAATAAAAATGCGAGTTTACTCATTTAGTAATCACCCTTTCGCCATTATTTTTATAAATTTATTATTTATTTGCAAATGTTTTGTGTGTTTTCCATCACTTTAGCAAGATTATTTACGATATCATCTATAATTTCTTGAACAGGTTTTATTTCGTTTAACATACCTGCAATCTGCCCAATCATTACAGAACCCATTTCTACATCGCCTTTTCTTGCTGCAAGATTTAATCCACCTGCACCTAATTTTTCAATTTCTTCAACTGGTGCATTTGCTTTTTCTAATTCATCAAATTTACGAGTTAATTTATTAGCTATAACGCGTACAGGGTGCCCTGTAGAACGACCTGTTACAACAGTAGAGCGGTCTTTTGCACGTAAAACTAATTTTTTATAATTTTCGTGAGCGATACATTCACTAGAAACTACAAATCTTGAACCCATTTGTACGCCCTGAGCGCCAAGAGCAAATGCTGCCATCATGCCACGAGCGTCAGCTATACCACCAGCTGCAATAACTGGGATATCTACTGCATCTACAACTTGAGGTACAAGTGTCATTGTAGTGATTTCACCTACATGTCCGCCACTTTCTGTTCCTTCGGCAATAAGTGCATCAACACCAGTACGAGCTAAACGTTTTGCAAGTGCGACAGATGCAACAACTGGTATTACTTTAGTACCAATTTCTTTAAATGCAGGTATATATTCACCAGGATTTCCTGCCCCTGTTGTTACAACTGGTACGCGTTCATCAAGCACTACTTGAATAACTTCTTTAACAAATGGAGACATAAGCATGATATTTACACCAAATGGTTTGTCTGTCCATTGTTTTACTTTTTGAATTTCAGCTCTTAAAAGATCAGGAGGCATATGTCCAGCACCAATTATTCCAAGACCACCAGCATTAGATACTGCAGCTGCTAATTCAGCTGTACCAAGCCAAGCCATACCACCTTGAAAAATTGGATATTTAATATTTAATAATTTACAGATAGGATTATTTTCGAACATTGTTTAGTCCTCCTTAGCCCATTTCATAATGCAAGATGCCCATGTAAGACCTGCACCAAAACCAGAAAGAGCTATGATTTCGCCTTTTTTCAATTTTCCAGATTGATAAGCTTCAGCCATTGCAATTGGAATAGATGCCGCTGATGCATTACCATATTTTTCTATATTTACAAATACTTTATCCATTGGTAAATGCAAACGTTTTGCTGCAGATTCAATAATACGAATATTTGCCTGATGCGGAATTAAATAATCAATATCTTCTTTTTGCAATCCAGCACGTTCTAAAGATTTCATTACTGTAGAGCCCATAGCTTTTACAGCAAAGCGGAATGTTTCTTTTCCATTCATATGCAAGCAATGCATATGATTATCTATAGATTCTTGGTCTGCTGGATGTTTACTTCCCCCACCTGGAATTTCAATAGTGGTAGCTCCACTTCCATCAGCACCTAAATCAAAAGATAACATACCATAGCCTTGTTCAACTTCACCATATACAGCAGCACCTGCTCCATCGGCAAAGATGATACAAGTATTTCTGTCGTGCCAATTTACAAATTTAGATAATGTTTCAGCACCTACAACTAATACTTTTTTGTAAACGCCAGTTTCAATAAACTGTGTTGCAATTGCAGACCCATAAACAAAACCAGAACATGCCGCAGATAAATCAAAAGCTGCTGCATTTTTAGCTCCCAATTTTTCTTGCAAAATACATGCTGTTGATGGGGTATTACAATCGGCAGAGATTGTCGCTACTATTATCATATCTAATTCTTCAGCAGATACTTTCGCATCTTCTAAAGCTTTAATAGCAGCTTTATACGCTAATTCTGATGTTGGCTCATCTTTTGCAGAAATACGTCTTTCTTTGATACCTGTACGTTCTGTTATCCATTCGTCATTAGTATCTACTAATTTTTCAATATCTGCATTAGTGAGGATTTTTTCTGGAACATGGTATCCTATTCCAATAATGCCTGCACTATTTAACTTCAGTGTCATGGCTCCAAATCTCCTCCTTGTCTATATTGTCTCGAATTTGAGTTATTACATCTTTTTGTACAAATTCACTGGCCTGTCTAATAGCGCTACAAATAGCTTTTGCATTAGAACTACCATGAGATATTATACAACAACCATTTACTCCTAGTAAAGGAGCTCCACCATATTCAGAAACATCTATATCTTTTCCTAATTTTTTTAAGGCAGGCATTAACATTAATGCTCCTAATTTAGCTAATATACCACCCTTATTTATGGCTTCTTTAGCTAAACTAACTAAAGTTTTTGCTAAACCTTCAGCAAATTTTAAAACAACATTTCCTACAAATCCATCGCAAACTACCACGTCAAATTGACCTGTTGGTACATCTCGACCTTCAGCATTTCCTTTGAAATTAATAGTTTTCATGCTTTTTAACATAGGATATGTCGCTTGAGCCTGTTCATTGCCTTTAGTTGCTTCTTCACCAATATTTAATAAACCTACAGCTGGATTTTCTAATCCTAGCATACATTTGGCATAGATTGACCCCATCAATGCACTTTGGCAAAGATGTTTTGGTTTGCAATCTACATTTGCACCTGAATCTAACAATAAAGTAACGCTACCTTTTCCTGTAGGTATAGGTGTAGCAATTGAAGGTCTATCAATTCCCTTTATTCTGCCTAAAATAAATAACGCTGATGCTGCTGCTGCACCTGTATTGCCTGCAGATAATACAGCATCACATTTGCCTTCTTTTACTAAACGAGTAGCTACAACGATAGAAGAATCTTTTTTTCTACGCACTGCTACTCCAGGGTGTTCACCCATGCCCACTACATCACTAGCATGATGAATGGAGATGGTACTTTTTCTCCATTCTGGATAATTTTTATCTAACTCTTTTTGAATTTGAGTTTGATCACCGACTAGTACAATTTCACAATCATAGCGTTTAGCTGCAAGTATTGCACCTGCTACAATTTCTTTAGGTGCAAAATCTCCGCCCATAGCATCTACTGCAATTTTCATACCTCGGATCCTCCATTATCTTCTAATGAAACAAGAATAAATTTTGCTCTAAAAACTTCTTCTGTAACATTTTTAATTTTCACCCAAACAAAGAATTTATTTCCTCGTTTGTGTTTTAACTCTGCTTTAGCGATTAATTTATCGCCAACACGAACTGGAGCTTTATATTTTATATTAGCAACACCTGTTACCGCCATGGGAGCATCAATCAATGCTAATGCTAATGAATTTGCCTGTGCAAACATATATGCACCTTTTGCTATTTTAGTTTTTTCAAAAACCATATCTTCAGTGATATTCATTAGCGAAATGCCTGATTTTCCCAATTCTAATTCTAATAGTTCCCCAGAAACTTCACTACTACTAATAGATTTAACTTTTTTCTGCGTAGCTTCAGCTAATTGTTTTACTCGCTCTCTAAGCTCTGGTATACCTAGCTCTAAACGGTCTAACCTAATAGTCTGTATACTAACATTCAAAAGTTTTGCCAATTCCTCATCCGTAAAGAAGGGTTTGGATTTCACATAATCTATTAATAGACTTTGTCTTATTCGCTTTTTTTCACGTGTCATCCTTCACACCAACTTTTAGTACCAGATAATATAATCAGTTACAATTGGTTATTATACAAACTTTTTTTCTAATTGGCAAGTATAATTTCCCTTAACTAATTGACTATACAAGATAAAATCCAACTCAAAAATACATTTATTTTTACTATAAAATAAAATATGCTCCCTTTATAGATAGAGAAATTTAATATCACTATATCTATAAAGGGAGCATACTAATTCGCTCCAGAAAATTATTCTGCAGAAGCGATAACTTCTTTACCATCATAATAACCACATTCAGTGCAAACATGATGAGGCATTTTTGGTTCATGACACTGAGGGCATGCAACATAACCAGGAGCTTCTAATTTCCAGTTAGCACGACGTCTGTCACGACGAGCTTTTGACATTTTACGCTTAGGTACTGCCATTTACTACACACCTCCTTAAATAACTAAAGGTTCTTCAAGCTAAATTGCTTTTACCTATTTTTTCAATAAATCCTGCAAAGCTGCAAGTCTTGGGTCAATACTTTCCCTATTGCAACCGCATTCGGTTTTATTCAAATTAGCACCGCATACACTACATAATCCTTTGCAATCTTTAGAACATAAATGTTTTGTCGGCTGAGCAGAAATTATAATATCACGCACTAAATCGCCGATATTAATAATATCGCCGTCAAAATGATTTATCTCTTTAATTTTTGCAAATTCTTCATCTCTTGTATATTCTTCCGCAAAAGAATATTCACTTTTTGTCTGGAAATATTCTAAACATCTATCACAAATCTCTGAAATAGTGCAAAAAATCTTTCCCTCTAAGCGAAAACAAGTACCAGTATTAGTTGCGGTTCCTTTGACCATGATGGGACCTTCTAATTTACAATCATCTAAAAGTGGCCCAATGTCTTCGGGTTTTGCATCAAAACTAAAAGCCTTTTCATGACCAATTTGTTCAGCTATTTCCGATACATTTATTTTCATCATTGCAATCAACCTCAATTCATTATAGCCGTAGCTATATATTTTGTCAAACAATCCAAGTAAAATTTTTAGGAAAAATTTTACTTCTATGCTAAAATATTTTTTATCGCTAAAAAAATTATAAAATAAAAATCAAAGAAAGTGAATTAAAAATGTCAATAACTGGAATTATTAGTGAATATAATCCATTTCATAATGGTCATAAATATCTCATTCAAAAACATAAAGAAAATTTTTCTGACAGCTATTTCATCGCTGTTATGAGTGGTAATTTCACGCAACGTGGAGAAATTGCTCTAGTTGATAAATGGCAAAGAGCTAAACTTGCTGTAGCTAATGGCATTGATTTAGTCATTGAACTTCCTTTTGTATTTGCTGTTCGTAGCGCCCAATATTTTGCCAAAGGTGGCATTGATTTACTGCATAAATTACACTGTGTAGATACTATTTGTTTTGGTAGCGAATACACTAATGAAAAAGAGTTAACATTTATTGCTCAAACTTCTCAAAGTGAAAAATTTCAACAAATGTTAAAAAATAAACTTGCTGATGGTCAATCATATGCTGCTGTAACTAGTGAAGTTTTAAGTAATCTCACCAATATTTCTGAAGATATTTTAAAAGCTCCTAATACTATTTTAGGCATTGAATATCTAAAAGCTAATTTAAATTTAGAAAAGCCTTTAACCGTAAATATAATTCAACGCATGAAAGCAGAACATAATGACTTGAATTATCAAGAAAATTTTGCTAGCGGTACAGCCATTCGCCATTCTTTATATACAAATAATAGCAACTTTTCCAAGCTTAAACAAGTTGTACCAGATGAAACTTATTTTCTTTTGCAAGAAATTCACCAAACACAAGATTTACCTCATTTAGATTATCTGTTTACTAATTTAATCAGTAAATTACGACTAGCTAAACTTGATGAATTAACAAAAATTTACGGTATTCGCGAAGGATTAGAATATAAATTGTTAAAAACTGCCAATGAAGCTATCAATTTACAAGATTTCTTTCAAAAATTAAAATCGAAAAGATATCCTTTGACAAATTTACAACGCTTAACATTATATTTACTATTAAATATAACTAAAGACCTTATACAAAGATTTGATGATACAGGCGCTTTATATGCCCGTGTTTTAGCTTTTAATGATAGAGGTACAGAATTACTTAAACAAATGAAAAAAAATGCTTCTATTCCTATTATAACTAAAACAACATCATATTTAGACAGCAAAAAACGTTGCCAACAAAAATTGACAACGTTTGAAGAAATGTTAGCTATAGATACTTACGCTACTGAATTATATAATTTATGCTTTAATCCGTTTAAACCATATGGAAAAGATTTCACTACATCTCCATATTATTTTAAAACGAATAATGAAAATTAATTTTTCAACTAAAAATTAAAAGTGTAAACTTTGTTGCTTCATATGAATATTCATCAATAAACCTAAACATGTTACATTCGTCAGCAATGAACTTACACCATAACTCATAAGAGGAAGTGGTATACCTGTTACTGGCATAACCCCCATTGTCATGCCTACATTTACTAATAAATGGAAAGCTAACATAGAGGTAATTCCTGAAGCTAATAACATACCAAAAGCATCTTTACATTCTCGCGCTATTTTAACACCACGCCACAATACGATTAAATACAGACATAATAAAAATACTGCACCAATAAAACCAAATTCTTCACCAACAACGGCGAAAATAAAGTCCGTATGATTTTCTGGTAAGAAGTTTAATTGACTTTGTGTACCACCAAAAAGACCTTTACCAAAAAGCATTCCTGAACCAATGGCTATTTTCGATTGTATGATATGATATCCTGAGCCTAATGGGTCAACATTTGGGTCAATAAATACCATGATACGCATTTTTTGATAATCATGTAAAAATTGCCATATTATCGGCAACATCGCCAAAAATGCACCAAATACAATACCTAATATTTTTAAACTAATACCTGCGACGAAAATCATACCCAAGAAAATAGCTAAAAATACTAAACCTGTACCCAAATCCGGCTGTTTTGCTACCAATAAGAACGGCACTAAAACAAATAAAGCAACTGGTATTACTTCTCTCCATTTGCTTAGATGCCCAATTCGACTTTCTAACAATGTTGCCAAAGCGATAATCATAATTACTTTAGAAAACTCTGATGGCTGTATACTGATAGGCCCTATCTGTATCCAACGCTGTGCCCCCAATGCTGCATGACCGAAAAACATAACAGCAAGTAACATGATTAAATTGAAAATATATATCTTATTACCCCAGTTTTTCAAAGCTCGATAATCGAAAAAATTCGTTATCATAAAAGCCCAAATCAATCCACCAACTGCAAACATGCCCTGTCTTTGTAAATACCAATATCTATCATCGCTAGGTGTATTTACATGAGTTGCACTAGCTATTGTAATAAGACCTACTATTAAAATTCCAATGACTGCTAAAGTCAAAGGCAAATCTAACCGACGCAGTGTTCGATGCTCTCTAATATTGAACATAATTACCTACCATTTCTTCTTTTCTTCTAAAAATACTAATTACCTATACAAAATAATAGAGGATACAACTGATTTCATTTGTATCCTCACTTATTATAGCAATTCTTATCATAATGTCAAAGTCATTATCACTTCATCTGTATCTATATCGATAATTTTAATAGTTTTATCCTCTAATACAGCTACAGTTGCTCTATTATCTTCACGTTTACTAAGTGATGGAGAACCCGGATTTAAAAATACTGTATTTCCTCTTTTTTCTAAAACATTGATATGCACATGACCAGAAATGAAAATATCTGCTTTTAAAGCTTTAGCCATTTTATCTTTTGCTTCATCTGTTTCCACATAATGACCATGAGTAGTAACTATTTTTAAACCTTCTGCTACTACATAAGTATATGGTGCTTGAATTGGCATATCTAATACTAAAGTGTCAACTTCACTATCACAATTACCACGGCAGATAACCACAGGCATACTACAAGCATTTAATTTTTCTGCAAGTTTGGCAGGATTATAATCGGAAAGCATAGGATTTCTTGGTCCATGATATAAAACATCTCCTGCATGAATAATCATATCTGCATCTTTAAAATATTTATCAAAAGCAAGTGAAAATCTTTCATGACAACCATGTGTATCACTGATGATTCCAATTTTCATATTAAAACACCTCGTATATATTTTATAAATTTATATTATCATAAAAGAAAAATATATACTATATTTATTAGCATAAAGACAATATTTTTTTTGTTAAATCTTCTAAAATTTGCGCTCTAAACGCAAAAATACGAATAGAAAAATCTCCATTTATCAATTCAGTAATACCACCATCTACTACATCACATTCATTTAATAATTTATTTACTTCTTCTAAAAAAATATTAGTATTATTTGATTTCGAAATAAAAATATTAGCTAAATGTGTATATCCTTCATACATTCCTAAACTAGACATAGAAAACAATTTAGGAATATATTTTGTATTATCACGATAAATAAGCTTATCACCTCTATAAATTTCAACATAATTATAATAATGTCTATAAGCAAAACATTCATTTCTCATATATCTTCCACAAGAAAAAATTTCACTCATTTGAAAAGAAGCCGTTTCATCATCTAAATATATTTTCATTGTATTTTCAAAAGCAGAATCTTTAAATGGTATTGTTGGTTGTGGATTAAAACAAAAATTTGCATTTTTTTCTACATGAACATAAACTTTTCTTTTTGCACAGCCAGTATACATTTTATGAATTTTATCATATGATTGAGAATTAAATTCTAAATTTGCCCCATTTTTTACCTCAAAATGAAATTCTTGTCTATCACCTTCCATTATTCCTGCTGATGCAGATAATAATATTACTTTAGTTTTATTGTCTTTTATAAATGGTTGCATAATTTTATATGGTGCAGAAAATTTTATATCCGTCAACAATGTTTTATTATCTTTTAATTCAGCAGTCAAATACAAATATGAAGTTTTTCCAAATTTATTTATATCCATAAATTTAAATACCTTCTAGCAACACATTTTCTTTAATCCAATCAACAACATCATCAACATGTTCATCATCACGAATATTAGTAAAAATAAATGGTCTTTCTCCTCGCATTTTTTTAGAGTCATGTTCCATTATATCTAAACTTGCACCAACATAATTTGCAAGATCAATTTTATTTATTATCAATAAATCTGAACGAGTTATTCCCGGTCCACCTTTTCTAGGGATTTTATCACCTTCAGCTACATCAATAACAAAAATAGTTGCATCTACAAGTTCTGGTGAAAAAGTAGCTGATAAATTATCTCCACCACTTTCAATAAATAATAACTCTATATCAGGAAATTTTTCCATCATTTCATCAACAGCTTCTAAATTCATAGAAGCATCTTCACGAATAGCTGTATGTGGACAACCACCTGTTTCTACACCGATAATACGTTCACGCGGCAATACACTATTTTTAGCAAGAAATTCTGCATCTTCTTTTGTGTAAATATCATTAGTGATGACTCCTATGCTATAATTTTTTGCCATTTTGCGTGTCAATGCTTCTATTAAAGCCGTTTTACCTGAACCAACAGGACCAGCAACTCCTATTTTTATATAACTCATAATAAAGATCCTTTCCATTATAATTGTTATCTATCATGACATATATAATCTAGAATATAAATATTCATGTTGTATGCTACGTAAATCAAAACCTGGTGTAGATAAACAAAGCATATTTGCATCAAGTTTTTCAACTGTAGATAATAAATCTATAAATAATGTAGAAAAAGATGCTAAAATTTTTTGTCCATCCGATTGACTAAGCGGTACCGTTTTTACACAAGTTGTTATCATTGATGATGTTTGAGCATAAAGATAATTAGCTAAAACTTCTGTTTTATCCATATGCATACAACTACAAAATACTCCATAAGCACAAGGTTGACATGTAGATTTATTTTTTCGAGCTTCAAGATATTTAAAAAAGTAATCATTCTCCCAAAACAAATCCATATATAAAATAGTTTTAATGAAACGTTTACCTATTTTTTGAGAAGCCTCTCTTACTTCCTTAGGAAGTTTAGAAACCTCCATAATATTTTCTAATTTATCAATTTCATTTATGTCGTGCTTACACATAGCTTCATAAGCAAGGCGTACTGCTAACAAGTCAGTATAAAGAAAATTATATTTTAAACGATTTTCAATATATTTATAAGCACTCTTGACGTCAAAAACAATTTGTTTTTGAATATAAGTTTCTAAACCATAAGAATGTGAATACGCACCAATAGGAAACAATGAATCATTTATTTGCAATAAAAGAAAATGATTTTGTAAATTATTTATATCCATCTGAATACCTCAATTAATGATGATGATTATGCACAGTAGCAGAAACTCTTTTATCAAAATTGAGTTGTATACATTTTTTTTCAACATTTACACCATGAAGTTTATTTAACATTAAAAACATCGGTTCATTATATGGTGTAATAAAGGTAAAATCATCATCACCATAAAAAAGTGGAGCATGACGGTTACCAATTTCATAACAAGTCTTAGATATCATAAAAGCATGATTTTTATCAATTATTATCTTTATTACTTCACATGGTGGTGTGTGTACTGCAATAATAAGATTATTTGAATCATAAATCACATCATTTTCGTATAAACCACGAGCAAGCACACTATCATCAAGACGAATACCAACTTGACGACCAGTATTGGTATTTTTTTTATGAATTCTTTTAAAAGCTTCATGCCATTCAATATCTACATATTCTATGGATTTTCCTGTTGTATCAAATTCATTTAATTTCCCTAAGATTTTTTCACATAACATAAAAATGATATTCCCCTTTTTTGTATTACCATTTATCAATTAACATTAAAAGCCCTGGTATCCATGCGGTAATAACACCTTCAAATATTTGTAATAATGGTGTAAATTTGCCAAGTTTTTTACCACAAATATCTTCTACAAAGGAAGTTCCCCATAAAATTGCCCATAAATACCAAATAAATGCCCAACGCCAATCAGGTGTTATATTAAGACTAGAACTGCCCACAACCCCTTCAATTGTACCAAATACAAGAGCATTTATAGCAACAAAAGTAGAAAACCAAGCAAATGGTAATGGATCTAATTTTTGAATTTTAGTAAAGGCAACAAATAAATACGTAAAGCCAAATAATAAACCTGTTCCTGCAGCGTAATAATTGCCTTGTACTAAAGATATTGCATTAATTACTACAGAAAGACCTCCTGTTAATATATTCATTACAGCTGTAGATTTTCCATCTACATTATAAAGCGTACAAATACCATTATTAATCAATACAATCCCAACAAATAATAAACAAACACCTAGCATAATAAGCCTCCATTAATTTTAAAATAAATTATAAAGTTGAGTTAAAGGAAGTTTTTTAGCTGGTTTAGCAGTTACATGCACACCATCAACTTTTACTTCATATGTTTCCGGATTTACAGTAATTTCTGGTGTTTTATCATTAAATTTCATATCTTTTTTACCTATATTACGACAATTTGATACAGGAACAACTATTTTTTCTAAATGATATTTTGTTTTTATATCTTCGTCCATCGCCACTTTAGAAACAAATGTTAAACAACTTTGATATTTTGCTTTCCCATGAGCTGCAAACATATGTTTATACATAATAGGCTGACAAGTAGGAATAGATGCATTAGCATCACCCATTTTAGCCGAAATAATCATACCACCTTTAATAATTATCTCTGGCTTTATACCAAAGAATGCTGGATTCCATAATACTAAATCAGCAAATTTACCAACTTCTACTGAACCAACATATGATGATATACCATGTGTAATTGCTGGATTTATTGTGTATTTAGCAATATATCTTTTTACTCGGAAATTATCATTATTATTTCCTTTATCTTCTTCGATAGTACCTCTTTCATCTTTCATTTTACTAGCTGTTTGCCATGTTCTAGTAATAACTTCGCCAACTCTTCCCATTGCCTGTGAATCTGAACTCATCATACTAAAAATTCCCATGTCATGAAGAACATCTTCGGCTGCTATTGTTTCCGGACGAATACGAGAATCAGCAAAAGCTACATCTTCTGGAATACGTTTGTCTAAATGATGACATACCATAAGCATATCTAGATGTTCATCAATTGTATTAATAGTAAATGGCATTGTTGGATTTGTAGATGACGGTAAAATATTTGCTGCAGAAGCCGCACGAATAATATCTGGTGCATGACCTCCACCTGCACCTTCTGTATGATACGTATGAATTGTTCTTCCTGCAATAGCATTTAAAGTATCTTCTACACAGCCACCTTCATTTAAAGTATCAGTATGAATAGCTACTTGAACATCATATTCATCAGCAACGTTTAAGCAATGATCTATTGCTGCTGGAGTAGATCCCCAGTCTTCATGTAATTTTAAACCCATTGCACCAGCTTTTATTTGTTCCACTAAAGCTTTTTCATCTGAACAATTTCCTTTACCCAATAAACCAATATTCATAGGATATTCTTCACAAGCTTCTAACATCATTTTTAAATTCCAAGGTCCTGGTGTACATGTTGTAGCATTTGTTCCATCAGCAGGTCCAGTACCACCACCTATCATAGTTGTAATCCCACTATAAAGAGCACAATCTATTTGTTGTGGTGAAATAAAATGAATATGTGTATCTATTCCTCCTGCTGTCAATAATAAACCTTCTCCTGCCAAAGCTTCTGTTGAAGCCCCTACTACCATTCCAGGAGTTACACCATCCATAATATCTGGATTTCCAGCCTTACCTATACCAACAATTTTCCCATTTTTTATACCAATATCAGCTTTATAAATTCCTGTATAATCAACAACTAAGGCATTTGTAATTACTAAATCTAAATCACCATTTTTACTCGTTGTTTTTACAGATTGTCCCATACCATCACGAAGTGTTTTTCCACCACCAAATTTACATTCATCACCATAATTTGTATAATCTTTCTCAACTTCAATAATTAAATTAGTATCTGCTAAACGTACTTTATCTCCGACAGTAGGACCGTACATCATTGCATATTTTTCACCTGATATTTTTATACTCACATTAAATCCTCCTACATATTTTCTAAAAAGCCTTTTTCATATGCTTTATTTAATGCTTTTTTCTTAGTATTATCATTAATTTGTTCACAAGTTAAATCATTAAGTCCAAAAACTCTTTTTGTTCCACCTATAGCCACTAATTTAATCTCTTTTTCCTCTCCTGGCTCGAAACGAACAGATGTTCCCGATGGAATATCTAAACGATACCCATAAGTCATTTCACGTTTAAACACTAAACAGAGATTTACTTCAAAAAAATGAAAATGTGACCCTACTTGAACGGGTCTATCTCCTACATTTGCAACAATTACACTTATCTGTGATTTTCCTTCATTTAATGTTATTTCTCTATCTAATGGCATTATTTCACCAATCTTCATAATAAAACTGCTCCTTACATAATAGGATTATGAACTGTTACTAATTTGGTTCCATCAGGAAATGTTGCTTCTACTTGTATTTCATGTATCATATCAGCAACACCATCCATAACATCATCTTTAACCAATATCTTAGTTCCTAAATGCATTAATTCTGTTACGGTTTTTCCATCTCTAGCTAATTCCATCAACTCTGAACTAATATATGCTACTGCTTCAGGATAATTTAACTTCAATCCACGCATTTTTCTCTCTTTTGCTAAATTACCAGCTAAATGCAATATTAATTTTTCCTGCTCTTTAGGATTTAAATACATACAAAAACCTCCTTAAAAAAAAACAGACAAAGACATCCTCTTTAGACGTCTTTGTCTGTTAATGAAACTAATATATCATATTAACATATCTATGTCAATTATTATCTTTTTATACAACACTTATGTCTTTATTTTAAATATTACTCATAGTTTTATTTTCGCCACAAAGAGCTTCAAAATCTTTTACAAATACATCAACTGCACATCTTGCAGCATCAACTTTGATGAGATTTTCAATTACATCTGGAGCAATTGTGCTTGCACCTACACCATATTTAGCAAGCTCTAATACTTGTTGGGAATTTTTAAAACTTGCAGCTAAAATTTCAGTTTCAAGACCTGCATTTTTCAACATATCATGAATATCTTTTGCCACTTGAATACCATTTGCACCTAAATTATCAATACGATTTACATATGGTGCTACATATTTTGCCCCTGCTTTACCTGCTAAAAAGCCTTGCATTTGATTGTAAATTGCAGTACCTGTGATATTTACGCCTTCTTTAGCTAAAGCTTTGATTGCTTTTAATCCTTCTGGAATTACAGGAATTTTGATAAAAGTATTTTCACCTAATACTTCACGCATTTTATAAGCTTCTTTGATCATACCTTGCGCATCTTTAGAGATAACCTGTGCATGAAGCTCAGCTTCGCTACCGATAAAAGCTCTAATTTCACTTAAAACATCAAAAGGATTTCTACCCACTTTTTTCAAAATTGAAGGATTTGTAGTAACACCATCTACAGGATAATATTCATACATTTTTTTAATGGCATTAATGTCAGCATGGTCAACTAAAATTTTCATTATTATCGCTCCTATTCAATAATTAAATTTTTTATTCCATTTTGTTTAGCAATATCATAAAAAAATTGCAATTGTGCATTGCTATACAATTTAGGATTTTCTGTAAAATAATATTTTTTATCTAAATAACTATATTTAGCTTTTGCCAAAGGATTGTAATTTAATAATTCATACTTTACTTTATCATAACAACTACTAATAAATCTACTGATTTGCTCAATATTTTCTTTTGTAGCCGTCAATGTTGGAATAAGCGGTGTTCTTACAATCACACAATCTTTTTTATCAGTTTGCAATAAAAACTTTAAATTATCTTTTATTACTTGATTATCTACATTCGTACATTTTTTATGCCAATCATTATCAAAAATTTTTAAATCAGTATAAAACTCATCAACATGTGGCAATATTTTTGCTAAAACTTCTCGTTTAACAAATAATGAAGTTTCTATCGCTGTATGCAAATTCTTTTGCTTACATGCTTTCAATATAGCTAAGGCAAATTCATGTTGGAATAATGGCTCTCCGCCAGAAAGCGTAACACCTCCACCATATTTAAAAAAAGCTTCATCTTTCATTATTTCTTGCATAATTTCTGGTAAATTATAGTATTTACTATCAAATTGCAAGGCTCTTGTTGGACATTCTTCTACTACCTGTAACCAATTACTATCTTGCTGACGATTTAAATTCATCTTATCATCTACAAATTTTATCGCATCATTTTCGGCAATATGCTCACAAGTCTTACACTTTATACATTTATTTTCTAAATATATTATCTGCTGTTTATAATCCAATCCTTCCGGATTTTGACACCATTTACAACGAAGGGGGCAGCCCTTCAAAAATACAGTTGTACGAATTCCTGCCCCATCATGCACAGCAAAACGCTTAACATCAAAAACTAAGCCTTTATATTCAGACATTATCATATGTTGTTCTGGCGATGATTTCATTTTGTAACTCCCCTGCAAGCTCTGTAAAATACGCTGTATAACCTGCTACTCTAACAGTGAGTGAACTATATTGTTCTGGATTTTTTTGAGCTTTTAGTAAATCTTCTCTACGCACTACATTAAATTGAATATGCGGTATTTCTAAATCGACAAAAGTTCTTAAAAAATTAGCAAATTTATCTATACCGGTCTGTGTTTGGAAAAATGCTGGCAAAAACTTCATATTCAATAATCCGCCATTTGTCGTCAAATTATTATCTAAACGGGAAACAGATTTCAGTACTGCTGTTGGACCATTTAAATCTCTACCATATACAGCAGACATACCACCATCAGCTAATGGAGTTTGCGATAAACGACCATCTGCACTAGCTCCTAAATTTTCGCCCATAGGCACATGAGCACTAACTGTATACATGCCCATATGATAAGCTCCACCTCGATAATTTGTAAATTCTCTGAGTTTTGCTCTGAATTTTCTAGCCCATTTAACGCCCAATCCATCTACCCAAGCAATATCATTGCCGTATTTAGGTACATGATTTAATAATTTTTGACGAAGAATTTCTTGATTAGCAAAATTATTTTTCAAAGCTTCTTCTAGAACTTTTGCTGATACTTTTTGTTCATCAAATACTAATTGTTTTATCACAGCTAAACTATCTGCTAAATTAGCCACTTGAATAAATTGTATTCCCGATAAATTATATTTTGCTCCACCTGCTGTTACATCAATGCCTTTTTCCATGCAATCATCAATTACACTAGATAAAAATGCTGTTGGCAATATTGCAATATGACCTTTTTCCACAGCTTCACAACAAGGAATCATCTTTTCTACAAAATAATTCATTGTTTGCTCTAAAGCTATTTCTAAATCTGCAAAAGTTTTATAAGTACTAAGTGAACCAAAATCAGGTGCCATCTGTTTATCCGTCAACAAACATCTACCATGATTTAAAGTGAGCTCTAATACTTTGTTCATATTAAACATAGCCGCATCACTCCAGCCAAGATTATTGCCCTGAGTCGTGAGTTCTACACAGCCAACAATAGCATAATTCATAGCATCTTGATGAGTTACACCTAAATTTTCCATTTCTTTAATGATAGCTTTATCATTGAAAAATTGTGGCATTCCACTGCCTTTGGCTACTACACGAATAGCATGTTTTAATAATTTATCATTAGTTTTTTCATGAAGTCTTACCGATAAATTAGGTTGTGGCAAGCCTAAATCTTCTTGTGCTGATAAAAATAGTTCTGATAAATCATTGCTAAAATCATTACCCTGTTCATCTACACCGCCAACAGCTATATTAAAGCCAATAGGAAAACCTGCAAAGTATTTTGCACTATGCTGATTGCGTAAATAAACAATTTCATTGAATTTTAACCATAGACATTCAATAATTTCTAAAGCTTCATCTTTAGTTAAAATATTATTTTCTATATCTTTTATATAATATGGATATAAAATTTTATCCAATCTACCTGGAGAAAAACTAGACGCATTACTTTCCATATGCAAAATCACGAATAAAAACCATGTAGCCTGCACAGCTTCATGAAATGTTTTCGGTGGTCTTTGGCTGATATTTTTACAAATATCGGCTACTTTTATTAAGCTAGCTCTATTTTTTTCATCAGTTTTGGCAGTAGCAATCAATAAATCATGATAACGAAGCATAAAATCTTGTACTGCTTTCATCACAATAATTATTGCCTGATAAAAATTTTTCTTATCTTCATCTGCATTCTCATAATGATTTTGAGCATCTTCTAGTAGACCGCTGACCCCTTTTTGCAGCCATTTTTCTACATTTGGACAAATATGTCCTTGTGCATGGTCTGTTTGATTTATTTTTACTACTTTATTTATCGCACTTATTTCTTGTCCAAAATTTTGTTTTATTACATCTTCTAGACTTTTGCCTTTCCAATAAGGTACTATCTGCTCACGAAAAATTTTTATATCTTCATCTCTTACTAAAAATTTATCTTGTTTTCGTGTTGGAATAGTTTCAAACTCTCTATCTACCCAAGAAATACCGCTTTCAGGGAAAACAACACCATAGCGCACACCTTTAGTGCGATTTCCCACTATCAATTCTTCATTTTCTATACCGATTTCTAATTCTCGCAAAGCATTTGCTAATGCATAAGCTCGTTTTAAAATTATAGGTTCATTTTCATGTTGTTTATATGTTTTTGTAATAATTAATGCTTGTTCTATACTGACATATCTAGGTTGGGACAACATTTTTTCTTTTAAAATTTGTATGCGATTTTTTGTCATAAATACACTCTCCTCAACTATAAGCAACTGTCAGAAAATTCCATTCATTAATTTTATTATATAAAATTTCTTATTATTGTCAACAAATTTATATTATTTTTTATTATTATTTATTATTTTATTTATTTATAATTTCTATATTATATTTTAATAATTCTTTTTCTTCTGTTTCAGTTAGATTTTCATCAGTAATTATTCCTTGAAAATCTTCGATATTAGCATATTTATAGCTTCCCGATTGTTTTAATTTTTCACTTTCTGCCATCATATAACTTTTTCTGCTAATATTTAATACTTCTTTTTTCGTAATACCATCATTTGCCATATAAGTAGTTACTGCATTATCGTGAATATCCACACTGACAACACCCATAAAAGCTAAATCAAAACGGAAATTTTTCAACATCTCTATTGTTAAGCTACCCACAAAACCATCTTTGCCAAAATCAAATTCCCCACCGATAAAAATCACTCTTATATTTGATTTTGCCAATATATTCACTATCTCCAACATATTCGTTACAATGATAGCTTTCAAATCACTTTTAGCAATGAGATAAGCCAGCTCAATATTTATCGTAGATATATCTAAAAATACAACATAATCATCTTTTATCAAGGATAATGCTTTTTGTGCTATCTTTTGCTTAGCTACTAAATTAATGGATTTTCTTTGTATAGCAAACTCACGATGTACATTTTCCTTTACTAATACAGCCCCACCATATGTTTTTTTTAATTTGCCTTGCTGAGCTAATAATGCTAAATCCTTACGAATTAAATCTTCACTGACTTTGAATTTTGCACTTAATTCTTTTACTTTCACGCGACCATTTTCTTTTAATTCTTGTATAATCAAAGCATGTCTTTCTTCTACAAACATTTTTATCACCTTCAAAACTAAATTATTCTCCTTATTATTTTACTGCATAGCCTAAAAATCCAAAATAAAAAGATGAGATATCTAATTAAAATATCTCATCTTTTTTGTCTTTTATATTTAGTTTTAAAGTTTATCTACAAGCTAACACATCATTATAAAAAGCGTCCATTTCTTCTTTTCTATTGAAATTAGCTATATACATTTGATTTCCCATTGCCCCGGAAAGAGCATCAGCTACTCGTCCTGACATCTTCATATTAGCACCGTATTTATGCATTACATCTCCATCACTCATCACGAAGTTTTTACCATCACGACGACCAGCAAATGCACAAAAAGCAGTTTGACCAATTCCTCTTAAGGAACTATCATATGCTATCATATCTGCCCATATTTTATATACATCGGTACTTTGAGAAAAATTCATCATGTCTGGGCTAATACCGCCACTTGGCCTCATATTTACTTCAAGCCCAATGAGCTCACCTTTTCTACCTAAACCTTCATGGTCTTTCAATAAACGGAAAAATTCAAAATGCACAAAACGACTTTTTACATCAAAACTTTTTACTGTAGCTCTGCCCATAGCACGTGTATCATCAGCTAAATTATTTAAAATATAAAAAATACTATTATCTGCATTATTTACCACATCCATAATAGACATTGGAGTTACATTACCAATCTCAAAAATTGGCTCTCCATGGGAATTGATAATCGCATCATAAGAATTTATCTCTGCATATATGTATTCTTCCATAATATATTCTATGTGCGAAAATTTTGTTGCAAAGAAATATGCCACTTCATCTTGATTATTAAGTTTATATGTGAAGCTAGCACCCACACCGTTATTAGGTTTTACAATTACAGGATAACCAACTTCTTGAATAAACGCCATACAGTTTTCCCAGCTATCTACAATATGATAGCGAGCTGTAGGTATGCCAACTCGAGCATAAAACTCTTTCATTCTCGATTTATATTTTACCTTTGGCATATCTTCATTATGAAAACCAGTTTTAATATTAAAATCTGTACGCAATCTAGCATCACGTTCTAACCAATATTCATTATTGGACTCTAACCAATCAATCTCACCATATTTATTTCTAAAGAAATCTACGGCTCTACAAACCTCATCATAATTTTCAAGACTGCCAACTTTATAATATTCATTTAAACTATCTTTTAATTCTGGGCATAAATAATCATAAGGAGCATCACCAATACCTAAGACATTTAAGCCATTGTTTTTTAATTCTCTGCAAAAATGCCAATAATTCTCAGGAAAATTGGGAGATATAAATATAAAATTCTTCATAATATTATCCTTTCTTTCATCTCTCTTCGTCTTAATCTAGCAAATATGGTACAAAATAAGCTACTTGTTTATACCACCAATCCCAATCATGACTGCAATCATAGCCCCAATAATCTACCCAAGTATTAATATTTTTTTCTCTCAAAATATCATCAAGTTGACCTGTTGAAGAAGGTATTTCCCAAGCTCCTTTACCTACGCAAATCACAGATTTTTTTAGATTATATAAATGAATATATGGGTGGTCATATGGCATATTTTTTAAATAATCTACAGGAGAATTATTATAAACAATATCGTCCATATAGCCATCAAATCCATAGCTTGCAGTGTAAATACCACTTAATGCCAATAATCTATCAAATAAATCTGGTCGACGATAAAATAAATTTGTTGCATGTGTAGCACCTAAGCTACAGCCAAAGACCATTATTCCAGGATAACCAGTCCAACCATTGCGCAAATTCACCATATCTCGCATAAAAGGAACCATTTCATCTGTAATATATCTCATCCATTGTTCATGACGTTCTGCTCTCCATCTTGGGTCAGCGCCTTTATTTGACCATGTTTCTTTATCCATTGTATCTATGGAAAAAACCATCACTTGACCGCTTTCTATCCATGGAGCCCAAGTATCTGTCATTTTAAAATTCTCAAAATCAAAAAAACGCCCATCTTGACAAGGAATATATAAAACTGGTCTACCTGCATGACCATATACTTTAAATTCCATATCTCTATTTAAATTATAGCTATATCTTTTAAAATACTGTACTTCCATAAACTATCACTACATATAGTAACTAAAATTCACCTCTTATTATTTTTTATTTTTCATATAATAAAGTTTCAACAAAAAAAGGAATTTGTTTTTCCCAACTTGCTTCACTATGCGTACCATTTGGTACAATGCGAGCATTCAATCTGATATTTTTTTTCATCAACATTGAAGATATCATCGCAAATTTTTGTATCATATGTTTATATCGTGGAAGTTCCTCTGTACCATAATCCATATAAACTACAGTGTCTGGATTAATATTAGCGTTTTTTATCATTTTGGCTAATTTTTGTGGACCTGTCCATATAGATGGTGATAAAGCTGCCGCTCTAGAGAATATATGATTGTATTCAAGTATTGCATATAAACTCATTAATCCTCCCATGGAGCTTCCTGCGATAAATGTATTATTTCTATCAGAGAGTGTGCGGAAAGTATTATCAATTGTTGGCTTTAATTCATTAACAAACCACTCCATAGTAATTTTTCCTAAGCTCTTGATATTTCCAAATGTTTTATCTTTAAATGGATATGGTGTATATTCTTTTAATCTACCATTATCTGGATTTTGATTACAAGCTGGAGCCACTACTATCATTTGTGTATTTGTATATTCAAGATATTCTTTTAATCCCCATGATTTTCCATAAGTGGCATCACTGTCAAAAAATACATTTTGTCCATCAAACATATATAATACAGGATAATATTCGTCTGGTTTTTCATTATAAGAATTTGGAAGATATATATATAATTTCCTATTTTCTTGACCTGTTAATTCTGGTATAGTTATATCCCATACATCAATCACAATTATCACCATTACTGAAAACTTATAAATTACTTTATAAGGTTACACCTTTTCAATAAATCCTTTCTTTTTTGCTTAAGTATTTACTTAATACTCAACGTGGTAACTTACGTTTTAAAATAATAAAATTTATTTAGAGATTATAAAACTCATCATGTCTAATCTCAGGAGATTTTAAGGCTTCTAGAGAGATTTTTTATTAAATATACCATATTTCAAAACAAATTTCAACATCAGCCATAAAAATCAATGTAAACATGTAAACTAAAAACAAATTAAATAAAGAGGATATTTCTATATGTTTTATAAAAATATCCTCTTTAGTATTTATCTATATTTATTTAAAATATTATTTTATTTTCTTTAATAAGCTTGCCATTTCCATAGCTGCCATAGCTGCATCGCTACCTTTATTACCTGCTTTTGTACCAGCACGTTCTACAGCTTGTTCGATATTTTCAGTAGTTACTACACCAAAAATAGTAGGTACACCTGTGCTCATTCCTACTTGAGCTACACCTTTAGATACTTCATTACATACATAATCATAATGAGTAGTTGACCCACGAATAACAGCACCTAAGCAGATAACAGCATCATATTTTCCTGTTTGTGCTAATTTTTTAGCTACTACAGGAATTTCAAATGCGCCTGGTACCCAAGCAACATCAATATCATCTTCATTTGTTTCATGACGACGAAGTGTATCAATTGCTCCAGATAATAATTTACTTGTAATGAACTCATTAAAACGAGCTACTACAATACCAATTTTTAAATCTTTACCATTTAAATATCCTTCTAATATATTAGCCATTAAAAAAACCTCTTTTCTTTATACTTAATATTTGTATTAAAGATTATTATTTAGTATCTATTTATTATTTTAATAAATGTCCCATTTTTTCTTTTTTCACTTTTAAATAACCTGCATCATATTTATTAGCAGGGATTTGAAGTGGTACTCTTTCTACGATTTCTAAACCGAAACCTTCAAGACCTGCTCTTTTAGCTGGATTATTAGTCAATAAACGTATGCTAGATAAACCTAAATCTTCTAAGATTTGAGCACCAATACCGTATTCACGTTCATCAGGAGCAAAACCTAATAAAACATTTGCTTCAATTGTGTCTTTACCTTGGTCCTGAAGTGCATACGCTCTGATTTTATTTGCAAGACCTATGCCACGACCTTCTTGACGAAGATATAATAATACACCTTCACCTGCTTCTTCAATTTTTTGCATTGCCAAATGAAGTTGATCGCCACAATCGCAACGCATAGAACCTAATACATCACCTGTTAAACATTCAGAATGAACACGTACTAATACATTCTTTTTATTTCTTACATCGCCTTTAACAATAGCTAAATGACATTTTCCATCTAATTTGCTTTCATAAGCCATTACTCTAAAATGACCAAATTTGTTTGGAAAATCTGCTTCAGCCACTTTTTCTACCATTTTTTCTGTAGTTTTGCGATATTCTACTAATTGAGCTACAGTTATAAATACTAAATCATGTTTTTTGGCAAATTCAATTAAATCTGGAGTACGAGCCATATGACCGTCTTCCTTCATGATTTCACAGCAAAGACCTGCTGGTTTTAAACCTGCTAATTTTGCTAAATCTACAGTAGCTTCTGTATGACCAATACGGCAAAGTACGCCACCTTCTTTAGCACGAAGAGGGAACATATGACCTGGACGACGTAAATCTTCTGGTTTTACATTATCATCAATCAATACTTCAACTGTTCTAGCTCTTTCAAAAGCAGAAATACCTGTAGTTGTATCTACAGCATCAACAGATACAGTGAAAGCTGTTTCATGATTATCTGTATTGTGGCTAACCATCTGATTTAAACCAGCTTTATCAATGAGTTCGCTAGACATTGGTACGCAGATTAAACCTTTAGCATGAGTAGCCATAAAATTGATGATTTCTGGAGTTGCTTTTTCAGCAGCTACGATTAAATCGCCTTCATTTTCACGGTCTTCATCATCTGTTACTAATACCATTTTACCTTGTTTAAATGCTTCAATAGCTTCTTCAACTGTATTGTATTTAAATTCCATATGTCTATACCTCATTTCTTAAAAACCATTTTCACGTAAAAAATCTAAACTTAATGATGATGATTTTGGTTTATCTTGTTTAAAACTCAATAATCTTTCTACATATTTACCCACGACATCATTTTCTACATTAATTATCGAACCTACTGATTTACTAAGTAGTGTTGTAACTTCAGATGTATGTGGTATTAACGATACTGTGAAATTATCTTCACCTAAATGTGCTACAGTAAGGCTTACTCCATCTAAAGCAACAGAACCTTCAGAAATGATATATTTTAAAATTCTATCATTAGCTGTTAAAGTAACACGTGTAGCATTATCATCTTTTTTCATTTCAATAATTTTAGCTGTGCCATCAATATGACCACTTACAATATGACCGCCCAATCTACTTGATAAAGTCAAAGCTCTTTCTAAATTGACTTTATCGCCAATTTTTAATAAACCCATATTCGTCTTGCGCATGGACTCTGGCATAACATCTGCTATAAAATAATCACTTGCTAAAAAAGTAACTGTTAAACATACACCATTTACAGCAATACTATCACCTAATTGTGTATTTTCTAAAACTTTCTTAGACTTAATAGATAATTTTATAGAATGAGTGCCTTTTGCTATAGCCTTTACAACACCGATTTCTTCTACGATACCTGTAAACACTGTATCACACCTTATCTTTATCTACTCTACCTATGATTAAAATATCTTCTTCTAATTTTTCAATTTGGATATCTTTTAGCGTTAGAGCTTCTTGTAAATTTAAAATACCTGTTCCTGCTACAGGAGTTTTCGCTTCTTTACCGCCAATAATTTTTGGAGCAATAAAGAAATATACTTTATCTACTAATTTTTTTGCAACAAAACTTCCGCTTAAAGTAGCACCGCCTTCAACTAAAATGCTACAAATATTTTGTTGTCCTAAAATATCTAGTAATTTTTCTATATCTACTTTATCATTTTTATCTTTATCCACTACAATGACATCAACATCTTGAGCTTGTAGTTTTAAAATTTTATCTTTATCCGCTTTATCTGTAGTAGCAATAATGGTTTTTGCTGATTTATCTTGTACTACATTAGCATTTATATCAATTTTTAAACTACTATCTACAACAATTCTAATTGGATTTTTTCCGCCATCTACTCTAGCAGTGAGCATAGGATTATCTTCTATCACAGTATTAATTCCTACCATGATACCATCATAAATATCACGTAATTTATAACCATACGCTCTTGATGTTTCATTTGTTATCCATTTTGATTGACCTGTTGCTGTGGCAATTTTTCCATCTAAAGTCATAGCAGCTTTTAAGACTACAAATGGTTTTTTATGCTCAATCCATTTAAAGAATACTTCATTTTGTTTACGCAATTCATCTTGCAAAAATCCATATTCCACATGAATACCTGCATCTTCTAAAATCTTAAAACCTTTGCCTGCAACTTTAGGATTTACATCCAATAGACCGCCATATACATTTTTTACCTTTGCTTCTACTAAAGCTTTAGCACATGGTGGTGTTTTGCCATAATGAGCACACGGTTCTAATGTTACATATACATCAGCACCTTGCGCTAATTCTCCTGCTTGATTTAAGGCATGAACTTCAGCATGTGGTGTACCTGCCTTTCTATGCCAGCCACAACCCACAACTCGATTATCTTTGACAATCACAGCACCGACTAAGGGATTAGGAGAAGTTCTACCGATTGCATTTCCTGCTAACTGCATGGCAAGTCTCATATATTTTTCATCGTAACTCAAAAAATCACCATTCTTTCTGTTCATTCTTTGGTTATAATTTTTAAAGAATTAAACAAAAAAGGCTGTTAAATGCATTGCAAATAACAGCCTAATCAGCTTTATATTATAAATTAATTATCTATACTAATTCACTTTTATAAACTAATTTATAACTTTCCATCTTTTCTCATCCAGACTATACTGTCGGCTTTGGAATTTCACCAAATCATGCAAATAATTGCTCGCGGGCTTTACCGCCGGTAGGGAATTGCACCCTGCCCCAAAGACTGCTTTATTTAGTTACAAAAACATCATAGCACTTTACTATGAATAAATCAATATTTATTCTTTATTATTTCAAATTTATTACATCTAAATCATTAGGTACATATAAATTTCCATAATAATATTGTTTACCTTCATCAGTATATAATTCTTTACGTTTATCTATATGTTTATCTTCTGTATGATATAAAATCAAATTTTTAACTTGCAATTGTTCTGCTAATTCGCAAGCTTCTTTTACTGTGCTATGGTGTTTTTCATATGGTTTGAAAATATCTCTATCTCCATATAAGCAAAATGCTTCAGATAATAAATAATCGGCATTTTGAGCATAAATTTCACAGACTTCATTATATGGTTCATCACCTAAACAACATAAATTCATGCCATCTGCAAATTCAGCACTAAAACCAAATTGTTTTTCTTTTGTAGATAAAATATCAAAGAAAATGACTTGCATATTTAAGATTTCTCTTTGGTCGCCATCTTCAACTACATCAAAAATAATATTTTTACCAATTTGTGCTAAATCTTTCTTTTTCAAAGTCAAATTTGCAATAGTTTCTACTACCATTTTTACTTTATCATGACAATAGATATGTAATTTGCCTTCATATTTTCCTTGGTTCATTAACGTAGCTATCTTACGCACTACCCAAATTACACCGAGAACATGGTCTGTATGCGCATGTGTAATAAATAAGTGATGGATTTTTGTCATATCTATTTGCGCTTTTTCTAATTGAGCTAAAATTCCATTTCCGCCACCAGCATCAACTAAAAAATATTCATCATCTATATTTAAGGCAAAACATGTATTAAAACATTTTGTAACCATAGCATTGCCTGTTCCTAATAAGATTAATTTTCTCATAGCTAGCACCTCTATTAACATAATAGTTGTTAGTATTTATTATAGCACAAAAGAATAAACTCTGGGTTTATTTCCTACATTTCATCTATGTATACAAATACTTACCTATAATAATACATAACCCAGTCTGTTACTTTTTATTTATCATTAAAGAAAGCCATATAATAATAATTTATTATTTACTAACATGTCTATTTTGTAGTAAACTTAATTAAGTTAGTAATTCGAAATATGCAGGTGATATAATTTGTTAACAAAAAATAAAATGTTCTTCATTATTAAGAAAGATTTATCATCGCTAGAAAATTTATTACATGAGACCGTTACATCTCCTGTTGACCTTATAACTGATATTGGAAATCATCTTATAAGCTCTGGCGGAAAACGTATTCGACCCGCCTTATATCTTCTGGCGACAAAGAGTAATCCTAATTTAGATAAAGATTATGTAATGCCTCTTGCTATGGCACTAGAAATGATTCATACAGCTTCTCTTGTTCATGATGATGTTTTAGATAATGCAGCTACTCGCCGTGGTTCTGCTACTGCCAATGCAAAATGGGGAAATAATATAGCCGTACTTACTGGCGACTATCTATTTGCTAAAGCATTTGCAGCCATTGCTAAAAATGATTATGGCACGCGAATTTCTGAACGCTTAGCAACTATTGTCTGTGATTTAAGCGAAGGCGAAATCTTACAAAACCATTTTGGTTATACAATTCCAGACTCTATAGATATTTATTATGAACGCATTGCAAAAAAAACAGCTAATTTTATTGCTACTAGCTGTGAAATCGGTGCAATTGTTGCTAAATTATCAGCAAAAGAAGTTGATGCTCTCCGTGAATACGGTTATTGTATCGGCATGGCATTCCAAATAGTTGATGATATTTTAGATTTAACCTCTGACTCTAAAAAAATCGGCAAACCTGCTGGAAACGATATTTTGCAAGGTGTAATCACTCTTCCTGTAATTCATGCCTATAAGCATGGCGAAAATAGCGAAGAGTTAAAAAATATCATCGAAAATCGTCAAATGAGCTTAGAAGAATTAAATCGTGCTATTAATATCGTAAAAAATTCCAACAGTATTGATTTTGCAAGACAAACTGTTACAGAATTTTTAAATCGCGCCAAAAATATTCTACCTGATAGCTTACCACAGTCAGTTAGAACATCTTTCATTGAAATAGCTGATTTTATTGGTAGCCGTGATTATTAAAATAAATTTTTACTGAGGTGACTTAAATGTTTGGTATTGGTTTTCCTGAACTTATCCTTATTTTAATCATTGGTCTTGTAGTATTTGGTCCTGGCAAATTGCCTGAAATTGGTCGTGCTGTAGGTAAAGGCTTACAAGAATTTAAAAAAGCCACTTCTGAATTATCAAATTCCGTTAATAATACTACTAATAACGCTTCTATAACTCCTACACCACCTAATCCAGCTAACCCAGAACAACCATCTGTAGCTCCTGTCTTCATGCAAGAAACTGCTACAGAAAAAAATACTACTACTGCAAAAACAGAAACAACAACACCTAAAAATCCAGTTGAACCTGAAAAAACTACTAAATAATCTATAATAATTGACAACTACTTTTTAAATTATATTCTTTATTTAGTACTAAAAATAAAAATAAAAGTAAAGGTGATTTAAATGTATAGTATTGGTATTCCTGAACTTGTATTAATCTTGGTTATCGCTTTAGTTGTATTTGGTCCTGGTAAATTGCCAGAAATCGGTAAAGCTGTAGGCAAAAGTCTTCGCGAATTCCGTTCTGCTTCTACAGAAGATAATACAAAAACTATTGATGCTAAAAATGAAGACGAAAAAAAAGATAAAAAGTGAGGTAGCAATTTATGTCTCAAGATATGAACGAACATACTTCTGCTAATACTGTTACTGCTTCAACTTCAGAAAATCTACCAACAACTGAAGTTAACGAGCAGACAACTACAAATAATGGCAGTATGTCCATTATTGCTCACCTTACTGAGCTTAGAAAACGCCTTATTCGTTCACTAATCGCTATAGGTATTGGTAGCTGTGTTGCTTATTATTTTATTGAAGACATAATGCACATCTTAACAGGCCCTGCTGGAAAGCTTTATTATATGCAACCAGCAGAGGCATTTTTTACTTATATTAAAGTTGCTGTATTTGTCGGATTTTTACTTGCTCTACCTATAGTTTTATATCAAATATGGCGATTTGTTTTACCTGCCTTAATCGGTATGGAAAGATATTTAATCTCCGTTATCGTGCCTATTTCGCTAATTTTATTTTTAGCTGGTTTAGCCTTTTCCTTTTTCTTTGTCATGCCAGCTGGGATAAAATTCTTAATGGGCTTTAGCACTGAAGAACTTCAACCTATGTTTTCGCTAAAACAATATTTTGACTTTGTCATTGCCTTTTTATTGCCATTCGGCTTTATCTTTGAAATGCCTTTAGCCATTATATTGTTAGCCAAAGTAGGTATTATTTCTTCAAAATTCTTAGCAAAACAACAACGCATTGTAATCTTTTTAACTTTTGTTGTTGGTGCTATTATTTCCCCAACACCAGATGTTTTTTCCCAATCTATGATTGCTATACCTATGATTTTACTTTATGAAATAAGTTATGTCATAGTTCGTTTTGCTATGAAAAAATAATGTTAATCACTTACGCAATATAAATATAAAGGAGCGATTTTTTTGGCTTTTTATGATTTAAGAGAATTCATCAACGCTTTGGAGTCTCGTGGTATGCTCAAACGCATCAAAACTCCTGTTGATTGTAATTTAGAAATCACTGAAATCACTGACCGCGTTTCCAAAATGGAAGGCAAAAAAAATGTAGCTTTATTATTTGAAAATGTAAAAGGCTACGATATGCCTGTACTTATGAATGCTTTTGGTAGCATGGAACGCTTGGCACTTGCTTTTGGTGTAAATGACATCGAAGAAATTCCTAATGAACTTCGTGAAATCTTAAGATTACCTTATATTTCCCTTCAAAATAAAATGGATTTAATCCACATCATTCCAACTGCAAAACGTGCTATTAATTTCCCTAAATATGTAAAAAAAGCACCTTGCCAAGAAGTAGTTATCACAGATAATCCTACTTTAGATAAATTCCCTATTTTGAAATGTTGGCCTCAAGATGGTGGTCCATTCATCACTTTACCACTTGTATTCACTCGCAATCCAAAAACAGGTAAACGCAATGTTGGTATGTATCGTTTACAAAAATATGATGGTCAAACAACTGGTATGCACTGGCATCTTCATAAAGATGGTGCTAGTAACTATCGCGCTTATCAAGAAATGGGCAAAGATAAAATTGAAGTTGCTGTCGCTATCGGTACAGACCCAGTAATCACATATGCTGCTACTGCTCCACTTCCTCGTGATATCGATGAAATGGTATTTGCAGGTTTTTTACGTAAAAAATCTGTAGAAATGGTAAAATGTAAAACTGTTGATGTTGAAGTACCAGCTTGCAGTGAAATCGTACTTGAAGGATATGTAAATATTGGTGAAACTCGCCGTGAAGGTCCTTTCGGTGACCATACAGGTTATTATTCATTAGCTGATGATTATCCAGTATTCCACATCACTTGTATAACACATCGCAAAAATCCTATTTATTCTGCTACTATCGTTGGTAAACCTCCAATGGAAGATTGCTTCTTAGCTAAAGCTACAGAACGTATTTTCTTACCATTATTACAACAGACTTTACCTGAAATTCGCGATATCAATTTCCCTCTTGAAGGTGTATTCCATGATTGCGTAATGGTATCCATCAAAAAAACATATCCACAGCAAGCAAAAAAAGTAATGCATGCTATTTGGGGTATGGGACAAATGATGTTCACCAAAATGATCATTGTCGTTGATGAACATGTTGACGTTCAAAAAGAAAAAGAAGTTTGGTGGCGTGTTTTTAACAATATTGATGCTAAACACGATATTGTAATGGTTGAAGGTCCACTTGACGCCTTAGACCACTCCTCACCAATGGCAAAATGGGGTACAAAAATAGGTATTGATGCTACAAAAACATGGCCAGAAGAAGGACATACTCGTGAATGGCCTGATGAAATTAACATGTCTGACGATATTAAAAAACTTGTAGATGCAAAATGGCAGGAACTCGGTCTTGAGTAAATTATCTGCTCATATTAATAATATAGCTCTTCATCATTCTGTATTTGCCCTACCCTTTGCTTATATGGGATTATTCCTTGCGGCAAAGGGTATCCCTACTTTTCACGATTTTTTATGGGTAACACTTGCAATGATAGGGGCTAGAAGCTCTGCTTTAGCTATGGATAATCTTGTCGATTTGAAATTTGATAAACAACAAAATCGCATGTCCAAGCGTCCATTAGTTACTGGAGCAATTAAACCTATTGAAGTAATTATCCTCATCATCGTCAGTCTTTGTATATTTTTATATTCTGCTAGTCAACTAGCTCCTATTTGTCTAAAATTAACACCAATTTGTTTATTTTTCTTATTATTTTATCCGTATACGAAAAGATTTACTTTTCTTTGTCATTATTTTTTAGGTGTAGCTTTAGCCATGGCACCTGCTGGTGGATATATCGCTGTTACAGGCGAATTACCATTTGGTATTATTTTATTAAGTGGTGGTGTTTGTTTATGGATTGGTAGTTTTGATGTAATTTATGGCAGCCAAGATCGCCAATTTGATTTAGACCATAAACTTCATTCTATGGCAACACAATTTGGTGTAGCTAATGCTCATAAAATAGCAGCTTTTTTCCATTTTATTTCTATTTTATGTTTTATCGGTGCTGGAATCTATTTTGATTTATCCTTTATCTATTATATTGGTGTATTAATAGCTATCTTGACATTAATTTATCAACATAGCCTTATCACTCCATATGATTTCAGTCGTTTAACTCAAGTTTATTTCATGCGCAATGGCATTGTTTCTATTGTCATTTTTGTATTTACATTAATTGATATTTTAAGTTAATAAAGAAGGTGTTATTTTTGAGTGCACAAATTTTATCCGGAAAAATATTTGCTAGTGAATTTAAAGAAGAAGCAAAAAAACAAGTTTTAGCTTTAAAAGAACAATATAATATCACTCCTGGTCTTGCTGTAATTATCGTTGGAGAAAATCCAGCTTCTAAAGTTTATGTAAATAATAAACATCGCACTTGCGAAGAAGTTGGTATCTATTCTGAAGTTATAAGCATGCCTGCTGATACAACAAAAGAACAACTCATCGCCAAAATTGATGAATTAAATTACCGCCAAGAAATTCACGGCATTTTAGTTCAATTACCACTTCCAGAAGCTATTGCTAAAGAAGAAGCTGATATTTTAAATGCTATTTGCCCATTAAAAGATGTTGATGGTTTCCACCCTGTTAATGTTGGTAAATTGATGATTGGACAAAACGATGGTATGATACCTTGTACTCCATATGGTTGTTTAAAAATGCTTCAATCTGCTAAAATCAACATGGATGGCGCACATGCTGTTATCGTTGGTCGTAGCAATATTGTAGGTAAACCTATGGGACAATTATTACTCTCTCAAAACGCTACAGTTACTATCTGTCATTCACATACTCACAATCTCAAAGAAATTTGTCGTTCTGCTGATATTTTAGTGGCAGCTGTAGGCAGACCTCATTTTATCACTGCTGATATGATAAAACCTGGTGCTACTGTAATTGATGTCGGCATCAACCGCATTGCACCTAAAAAATTAGTTGGTGATGTAGATTTTGATAACGCTGTAGAAGTAGCTGGTGCTATCACACCTGTACCTGGTGGCGTAGGTCTTCTCACTATAGCTATGCTCATGCAAAATACTATCAATGCTGCAAAATTACAACTTGCTAAATAAATTTGCCTTTGTTATAATAAAAGCATAATTTCATAAATAGTATGGAACTGACGGATTTTAGTGGAATTAACCACATGAACTGTACTATTATCAAAAAGTCGACCGTCTGGGCATAATAATATATGCTCAGGCGTTTTTTTATGCCTAAGCATATGTTTGGCAAAATTTATATTGCCTTTTTCCAAAATATATAATACTATCAAATTAGTTTAATTATTGGAGGTACTAAACCACATGAAAACAGACGTGCAAATTGCTCAAGAAGCTATTATGGAACCTATTGGTAAAATTGCTCAACATCTTGAAATTCCAGAAGATGAACTTGAATTATACGGAAAATATAAAGCTAAAATTTCTTTAAACTATTGGAATACAACTCTCCAACAAAAAGAAAACGGTAAACTTATTCTTGTAACAGCAATTAATCCAACTCCTGCTGGTGAAGGTAAGACAACTACTAGCATTGGTCTTGGCGATGCTCTTCATAAACTTGGCAAAAAAACTGCAATCGCTCTTCGTGAACCTTCCTTAGGTCCATGCTTTGGTATGAAAGGCGGTGCCGCTGGCGGTGGTTATGCTCAAGTAGTGCCAATGGAAGATATCAATCTTCATTTCACTGGCGATTTCCATGCTATAACATCTGCTCACAATTTACTTGCTGCTGTTATCGATAACCATATCCAACAGGGCAATGCTCTTGATTTAGATGTTCGTCGCATCACTTGGAAACGCGTTGTCGATTTAAATGACCGTGCTCTTCGCAATATCATCTGTGGTTTAGGTGGTAAAGCTCATGGCGTACCACGCGAAACTGGTTTTGATATCACTGTTGCATCTGAAATGATGGCTATTTTATGCTTGACTTCTGACCTTGAAGATATGAAAAAACGTCTTGGCAATATCATCATCGGTTACACTAGAAGTGGTCGTCCTGTTCGCGCTGAAGAATTAAATGTAACAGGTGCTTTGACATTATTATTCAAAGATGCAATTAAACCAAACCTTGTACAAACTCTTGAAGGCACTCCTGCTCTTATCCATGGTGGCCCTTTTGCCAATATCGCTCATGGTTGCAATAGTGTAATGGCTACTAAATACGCTTTAAAAATGGCTGATTATACTGTTACTGAAGCAGGTTTTGGTGCTGACCTTGGTGCTGAAAAATTCCTTGATATCAAATGTCGTTTCACTGGATTTAAACCTGACGCAGTAGTAATCGTTGCTACTATTCGCGCTTTAAAAATGCATGGTGGACTTGCAAAAACTGAACTTGCTACTGAAAATATCGAAGCACTCAAAAAAGGTATGACTAACCTTGCTAAACATATTGAAAACATTCAAAAATTCGGTTTACCAATTGTTGTAGCTATAAATGCATTCCCTACTGATACAGAAAATGAACTTCAAGAATTAAAAGCTCTTTGCGAATCTATGGGGGCTTCTGTAAGCATTTCCGAAGCTTGGGCTAAAGGTGGCGAAGGTGCTATCGACCTTGCTCAAAAAGTTATTGAAGCAACTGAAAAACCTTCTAACTTCCAATACATGTATGACGTAAATGATTCTATCAAAGATAAAATCAATGCAATCGCTACAAAAATCTATGGTGCTGATGGCGTAAACTACACACCTGCTGTAGAAAAAACTATTGCTGAATTTGAAGCTGAAGGTCTTGATAAAATGCCAATCTGCATGGCAAAAACTCAATATTCCTTAAGTGATGACCAATTCAAATTAGGTGCACCAACAGGATTTAAAATCACTGTTCGCGAACTTCGCATCAGTGCTGGCGCAGGCTTTATCGTAGCCTTAACAGGTAATATCTTAACAATGCCTGGTCTTCCTAAAAAACCTGCTGCTGAAAATATGGATATCGATATTAACGGAAAAATTACTGGCTTATTCTAATTTTCTACGTTAATTATTAATTAAAAATCAAAACCCCAAAAGTTTGTTTAAATTAACTTTTGGGGTTTATTTTATCCTCTTTTATTAAATTTAGTCATATTTTTTAACAATTTAAGATTGATAATCATAGCGATAATGGCAAAAATCGCACCACCTAGACCAACAAAAGGCATAGGTGCAAAGTTTATGATTATTCCACCACAAGCTGAACCTAGCGCTATACCTGTATTAAAAGATACAGGATTTAATGCGGAAGCTAAAGTTATAGCTTCTGGTTTTTCTCTTGTGGCTGTTTTCAAAAAATGCAATTGCGCTGGTGAATTTTGTAAATACATTATCACACCCATGAGCAAAATATTTATCAAACCTAAAACTAAATGATAACTAGTAAAAATAAGTGCAAGTAAACATAGAGCTTGTAAGAAATATACCATTGGCATTTTCTTCATGCCACCTAAACTAGCTATTCTTCCTGAAAGTAAATTACTGATAATCGTACTAATACCAAATAAGCTCAATACTAAACTTATCATGGAAATAGGAATTTGTATATATTGTTGTAAAATAGGTGTCAGATATGTATAAAATACATAACTTCCAGCAGCACCACAGATTACAATAAGCATACCATAATTTATACGCATACTTTTCAATAAAATAAATTGATTACATAAATTTGTTTTTTGTCCACTGCCCACATTTGGTAAATAATGCCACAACATCAATAAAATACATATACTAATTACAGATAATAATATAAAAGTCATTTGCCAACTAAATATTTGACAAATAATCGTACCTATAGGCACACCAAAAACAGAGGCTATACTAAAACCTGCAAAAATCCAACTGATGACTTTTGGTTGATATTGAACAGTCGCTATTTCAGAAGCAAATGTCATCGAAATAGATAATATTGTTCCTGAAATTATCGCAGTTATAATTCTAGCTAATACTAAAATATAATAATTACTCGCTAAAGCACATAAAAAATTTCCTAAGATAAAACATATTGCCAATATCAATAATACATAATATCTGTTATAAGCACTAACTGCTGCTGTGATAAACGGAGTGCCTATTGCATAAGCAAAAGCAAAAACTGAAATTAAATTACCCGCCATAGTCAACGAACAATTTATATCATTCGCTATATCAGGTAAAATACCCACAATTATAAATTCACTCGTTCCTAAAATGAAACTCAACAAAATTAAACTTAAAACAGCCATAGTATTATATGTTTTTTGTGCCATCAAGATAATCTTCACCTTCTCTAAAATACAAATTTATTTAAACATAAATTATACTTATTCAAAGGAAAAAATCTAGTATTTACAACCATTATTCATCATTTAAACTACAAAAATCACGATTTTGACTATATTAATTAAAAGTTTTTAATAAATGTATAACATCTAACAATGATTTACATTCTTTAAAATATAACTTTTTAGTTTCTTCATCTGCTGGTAATATATCAGGTATCATTATAGATTTTATTTTTGCTCTATATGCTGCTAATATACCCATTCTTGAATCTTCTAATACTATTACTTCATCAGCTGGTAAATTTAATTTCTCTAAAGCTTTCAAGAAAATATCCGGTAATGGTTTAGATTCTTTTATCTCATCTCCACAAATAATATCATCAAATCTATTATATACATTTGCTCTTATTAATACATTCTCTGCTACCTTTCTATATGATGATGTTGCTACTACTTTTTTTATTTTTTCTTCATCTAAATAATTCAATAGTTCTATTAACCCCAATTTAACTGGTACACCATTTTTCTCTAAATAATCATTTACTACTTTTTTATGCAAATTTATAATATCTTTTATCGGAATGTTATCTCCTAAATATTCCTCAAATACTTTTATAGCTTTTTTCTTTTCTAATCCAATTGTTTTTGATATTATTTCTTCATTTAAATTAATATCATATTTACTAAATATATCTATTAATAATTTATTACTAATAGTTTCAGTATCTAATATTAATCCATCCATATCAAAAATTAAACCTTTAATCATTATCTTGACTCCTAAAAAAAAGCAGGATAAATCCTGCTTTTTTATTTTAATTCATTATATTTTTTTACAATAAGTTGTACTAATCTAGAATTTCTATTTAATTTACTATATTTTTCTAAGGCTTCTTCTACACCATTTTGTAATATAAAATCTTGTAATTCTTTCGCTTCTACATCTTTATCATTTTTAAAATGTAATGCACAAGCAATCACTGTTGATAAAGCTACTGGTTCTATATTATTTTCTAATAATTGTTTTGCTGGAGCTATCAATCTTTCATTTTCACCAATTTTTCTAATTGGTGAACGAGCAACTCTTAAAATATCATCTGAAATATATTTACTAGAAAATCGCTGTATTATCTTGTTTATATACGCTTGATGCTTTTCTAAATCAAAACTATATTTCTTTACTAACAATTTAGATGTTTCTTTTGTTACCTGTCTAACTATCTCCATTATTTTTTTATCTTGTGTAGCTTCATATACTGTTTTCTTGCCATACATATATCCTAAATATGCAATTGAAGCATGTGTTGCATTTACTGCAAATAATTTACGTTCAATATAAGCTTGTAAATTATCTACATAAGTTACTCCACATATATTAGGTTTACTTCCAATAATATTTGAACCATCTATATCCCATTCGAAAAATTCTTCTGTTTCTACTAGTAGCTTTTCTTCATTATTTTGTATGGGAACAATCCTATCTACTGCTGAATTAGGAAAACTAATATATTTTTTCAATTCTTTTATTTTTAATTCATCAAAATGTTTATATACCAATTCTTCTAGTTTAGAACTAGCACCTATCATATTTTCACAAGCTATAATATTTAATGGTTTTTTATTTTTTATAATACGTTCATTTATTCCTTTAGCAATTACAGGGGCAATATATTTTAAAATATTTGCTCCCAATGCAGTAGTTATTATATCTGCTTGTACAATTTTTTTTACAACCAAATCTATATCATTACTATTAACTGCACTAATATTTTCTACCTCAATAAATTTTGGAGTGTCACCTACTAATTTAATTCTATATTTTCCTAAATTATTTATATCATCAATTACAGTTTGATTTACATCTAAAAAACAAATTTCATAGCCCGATTCATATAATAATTGACCAATAAATCCTCTACCTATATTACCTGCACCAAAATGTACGGCTAACATATTATCACTATCCTTATTATTTAATGATTACTTATTATTCTCTTGTTTTATTCTTTCAATAAGCATATCGATATTAGTATCTTTTAAATAATTTTCAATAGTTATAATTTCTTTGTTACCAGAAACCATTTTTGCTCTATCATACAAATTTTTATGTGTTACAATTAAATCTACATTTTCTGGTACTTTTTCAATAGCAAAATGTTCTACTTTTATATCAATTCCCATTTTAGCTAATTTTTTCTTTAATAAACTAGCTCCCATAGCACTACTACCCATACCAGCATCACAAGCATAAGCTATAAAAGATATTTTATTATTAGAACTATTTTTTCCTGTTGTAACACTATTAAATAAATCTTTACCTTCTTGCTTCATTGCTTTAGATTGTATCATTGATGCATTCAATTCTTCATCGTTATTAACTTTTGATACTTTTAAAATAAATGAAGTTATAACGAAACTAACAATAACAGCTACTAATACACCAGCTATTACACCTAAAAAATTTCCCTTTGGTGTTAATGCTAAATATGCAAAGATAGAACCTGGACTTGGTCCAGCTGCTAAACCTACACCAAACAACTGAAATGTAAAAATACCGCATGCCGAACCACAAATCATGGATATAATTGTAATAGGTTTCATTAATACATAAGGGAAATACATTTCATGTATACCGCCAAAGAAATGTATTATGATTGCTCCTGGTGCCGTACTCTTGGAAGCCCCTTGACCAAATACTGCATATGCCAACAATAAACCCAAACCAGCTCCTGGATTAGATGCAACCATAAAATAAATAGATTTCCCTGTGTTTAAAGCATCTTGCATTCCTAATGGATAGTATACACCTTGGTCAATAACATTATTTAAAAATAATACTTTTGCAGGTTCATTTATTAATGCTAATATTGGTAAAATACCTGTACTAACTAATGCTTTGATTGCAATACTTATAATATTATTTGCTTCTTGTACTGCTGGACCAATAAATGAATTAGCTAATAAACATAAAATAAAACCTATAATACCCAATGAAAAGTTATTTACTAACATCTCAAAACCTGTTGGAATTTTATCTTCTATCATTCCATCAAATTTTTTAATAATATATGCACTTAATGGGCCCATAATCATAGCCCCTAAAAACATTGGAATATTTGCTCCTACAATTAAACCAATAGTTCCAATAGTACCTGCAATACCACCTCTAGTGTCATAAATTAATTTACCTCCAGCATATGCTAACAACAATGGTAATAATGTGCTAACCATAGGTCCAACTAATTTATTAAATTGCTCATTTGGAATCCATCCTGTAGGAATAAACAATGCTGTAATAAAGCCCCACGCAATAAAAGCACCCATATTAGGAATTACCATAGCTGTTAAAAAACCACCGAAAGCTTGTATTTTAGCTCTTACATTTGATTGCATTATTTGTACCTCCTATTAAAAATAAAAATTACTATTGCATTAATATAATTATTCAGAAAATAAAATCTCTTTTATTTGATTTTTATTATGAGCACGTCTTATGGCCTCTGTTTTCTCATCATCAACTAATAGATCTGCTAACTCAGCCATCAATTCTAAATGACCTTCATCTTCTTTTGCTGCTAGTACAATAATTATATCAACATCATTTTCTTGTGGAAATATTACTGGTGTTTTCAATTTAAGAAATGAAATTCCATTTTCATTTACACCATCTTCTGGTCTAGCGTGTGCCAAAGCGATATGTGGCATTATAATCATATATGGACCATTCTTATATACACTATTTATCATAGCTTCCACATAAGATTCTTTTATTATATTTTTTTCTAATAAAGGTTCTGATGCTTGTTTTATTGCTAATTCCCATGAATCAAATTCATCTGTTAAAATAATATTATTCTTTAAAAATTCTTTTAACATATTCTTACCTCAATTTATTATTCTAAATTAGCATGATATTGCCACAACGATTTTAAGTTAATTTGTTTTCTTTCTACTATCATTTTAGCTACTATATCACCTAATAATAATAATGATTGTTCAAATAAACTAGACATTGGCTGATTTGAAGATATTTCGTCTTCTAAATATAATTTTGTTTGTACTGGAATTCTAACCATTAAATCTGTAATTGGAGCTAACGAGCTATGAGGATTTGAACCAATATGTATAATTTTTCCACCTACGCTCTTAGCTTTTTTTGCAATAGCCACTGGTACTAATGATTCACCACTACCTGAACCTACAACCAAAATATCTTTATCTGTCATTGCTGGTTCATTAATATCTCCTACAATATGCGTTTTTATGCCTAAATGTGCAAGTCTTTTTGCAAAAGCCTCTAACTCTAGTTTTACTCTACCAACACCAATAAAAAATACTTTATCTGCATTAAACAAATAATCTATTAACATATCTATTTGTTTTTCTTCTACTTTACTCAAAGCTAAATAGCATTCATCAATAACAATTTTAGTAGTTTCTCTATAATTCATAATTCTATTCTCCTAATGATTTTTTTATTACATTTTGCGCTTCTTGATAATTTTCTAAATAAGAAAAACCTTTTCTAAATATACTTTTACTGCCTGCAACTAATACATCAGCTCCAGCTTCAATCAATTTAGGCATTACTTCAAAAGACACTCTACCATCAATAATTATCTGTGCATTTGACCCTATTTTATTTAATAAATCTTTACAATCTCTTATTTTATCTATTGCATAAGGTACCATTTCTTCTGATTTTCCACCAGCATATCCAGGATTAATTGTCATTAATAAAATATAATCGCAAGCTTTCGCAACATATTCAATAGTGGATAAGGATGTTGCTGGTGCTAAAGCTATTCCAGCCTTAATTCCTGCTTCTTTTATAATTTGCAACATTTTTTCTACATGAATTGTAGCTTCGCTATGAAAAGTTATACTTGAAATATCCATTTTTACAAGCTCTTTAATGAAAAACTCATTATAATTAGACATAATATGAACATCAAAATCCATATTACTTTTAGCCTTCAATTGCTTTACAATATCTATTCCAATTGGCATACTTGGACTAAAATGAGGATCTATTAAATCCACATGTAATGATTTCATTCCTGCTAAAGATAAATCTTTTACTTCTTTTTCTAAATTACATAAATCCGCACAAATTAATGATGGTGATATTATTATTTTTCTTTTCATGATATCCTCCAATTAGCAATTTTTAACAACATTATTGTTGTTTTTTTCTTGTTATTTAGATAATATCATTGCTATTCCAAATTGTCAACACTATTTTAGTTGTTTTTTATTGCGATTTTTAATTTTTCTAAAAATTTTTGACAAGTTCTTTTAAGAATAATAAAATAAATATAAAATAGAGGTGAAATACATGTCAAAATTAATAACAGCTGAACGTAGAAATAAAATAGCTGAACTTATAATTTCTAATGGTAGTATAAAGGTTGGCGAACTTGCAAAAACTTTTGCTGTTTCTACAGAAACTATACGAAAAGATTTAATATACTTAGATAAACAAGGCATTATAAAAAAAAGTCACGGTGGCGCACTGTCTTCTTTAGAAGTAATCGAAAAACCATTAGAAGATAGAAATATGGAAAATTATGATGCTAAATTAGCAATTGCTAATGAAGCACTAAAATTTATTAAAGATCATTCTGTTATTTTTATTGATGCTGGTAGTACTACATTATGCTTAGCTAAATTATTATATTTAAAAAAAGGTTTAACGATTATTACAAATTCTGTAAGTGCTTTAAATGTATTATCTAATAGCGACAACATTGTCCATCTTAGTGGTGGTCAATTAAATAACACTACTATGGCACTTGAAGGTTTTGGTGCAACTAGTTTTCTTAGTAAAATAAAAGTAGACGTTGCTTTTTTAGGTTCTAGTGGATTTAAAGAACATTTTGGTCCTACTTCTATAGATTTTTCTGATGCCGAAGTAAAACGTATAATGATTAGAAATTCTAAGCAGAATTTTGTTTTAGCTGATAGCAAAAAATCTCGTTCTACTGCGATGGTAGAATATGCTACATGGAAAAATATTGATTTTTTAATTACCGATGATAACATTTCTGATAAAGAAATTGATTTTTTACAAAAAAATACAACTGTTTTAGTTGTAAAAACTAAAACATAAATGAAATTAATTTTATTCTTGACATAGATTAAATATTTGTTATAATAAAGCTATCAATTGAATAAGCACTGTGGAACTGACGGATTTTAGTGGAATTAACCACATGAACCGCATTGCTATAGAAAAGTCGACCGTCTGGGCAAAGAAAATTTTTGCCTAGATGGTCTTTTTGTTTTTAGGCATAAGTTTTCTTGTATTTTATAATTTTTTATTTTTACGAAAGGAAGATTATATAATGAAAAACAGATGGCTTATCGCATTATCCGCAATTGGTATTCATATTTGTATTGGTAGTGTTTATGCTTGGAGCGTACTCACTAAGCCAATCATGGCTCAAATGGGCTTTAGTCTTCAAGAAACTACATGGACATTTTCTATTGCAATTTTATTTTTAGGTTTATCCGCTGGTTTTTTAGGAACATTTGTTGAAAAAAATGTCCCTCGTATTAGTGGACTTACTGCCACTGCCTTCTTTGGTATTGGTATGTTTGGTACAGCTTTAGCTCTTCATTTACAAAGCCTTATTTTACTCTACATCTGCTATGGTGTAATCGGTGGTATTGGTCTTGGTATTGGATATATCACTCCTGTTTCCACTCTTGTAAAATATTTCCCTAAAAGACGTGGATTTGCTACAGGTCTTGCTATCATGGGATTTGGTTTTGCAAGTTTAATTGCTGGCCCTATCATGCAAATTCTCGTTAGCAATTTTGGCTTAGTAACTAATTTTATCATTTTAGGCTGTGCTTATATATTAATCATGGGCGCTTCTTCTTTATATCTCGCTCCTCCACCAAAAGAATTCGTAGAAAAATATTTACCTACAACTGTTAAAACTTCTAATTCTATGGTTGAAATAAAACAATATAGCGTATCTGAAGCTACTCGCGATTGGAAATTCTATGCGCTTTGGTGGATATTCTTCACTAATATTACTTGTGGTATTGGTCTTTTAGCCGTAGCTTCTCCTATGGCTCAAGAAGTAGTTCATATGAGCCCAATTGCTGCTGCTTCTATGGTTGGCGTTATTGGACTTATCAACGGTTTTGGTCGTATCGCTTGGTCTAGCGTTTCCGATTATATTGGTCGTAGAAATACTTATATTTTATTTTTCTTGATCGAAATTTTTGCTTTCTATGCACTTGCTAATACAACTGAAGCCTTTTTCTTCCAATTATTAGTTTTAATCATTGTTTCTTGCTATGGTGGTGGCTTCTCTTGTATGCCAGCTTATTTAAGCGATTTATTTGGCACAAAACAATTAAGCGCTATTCATGGCAGAATTCTCACAGCTTGGGGCATGGCTGGTATTGCAGGACCACTTTTATTATCCTTTATTCGTGAAACAACTCAAAGTTATGCACTTTGCCTCTATGTATTCGCATTTTTATTTATTATCAGCTTCATCATAGCTATAATATTAAAAATAAAAACAACTAAAAAAGAAAAACTCATTTCAAGCAAAACTATTGCTTAAGAAAAAAACTCACTCTAAATAAAGCCTAGTAGTTAAAATTAAACTAACTACTAGGCTTTATTTATGTGCTAAAATAATATTAACTATCAATATAGTTAAATTTTATTAATAAAAAATATATGTTTTTTATAGAAAGGTTAATTTATTATGTCTGAGCTCTTCCATGAATTTTTATCTACCAATTTTACAATAACACAAGAAATAAAAAAATCATCAAAGAGTAAATGAAAGATAGATATAAGCTTTTATTCACCTATACTAGATATTATCTATCTTTATAATGATGAATTTCCTGTTTATTAATCATAAATTATCATAAAAACTTTGTAATTCTTTTAAGCTATTTGTTCTTTGTTTTATCGGCAAAGCTTGCCATACTTTTTCTTTATAACTTGCCTTTGATTTATCACCTAAACGTGAGTCAATGATAGATACTATGCCTTTATCTGTTTTGTTGCGTATTAATCTACCTACACCTTGTTTTAATTTAATAATCATTTCTGGAACTAATACTTCCTCTAAAGGATTTTTACTGCGTTTACATTTTTCATTGATGATTGGTTCTGGCAGTGGGAATGGCAATTTATAAATAATCAAATTCGAAAGTGCTATACCTTCTATGCTTATACCTTCCCAAAAAACTCCTGTTCCTAGTAACACAGAATTTACATCTTGCTTAAATTTATGAATTAATTGTTGTTGTGAAGATATTTCATTTTGTTTAATTAAAGTATAATTTAAATTCAAAGCTTTTAGTCTTGTATATACAGCATTCATATCCGCTTTAGATGTAAACAAAATCAAAGCCTTTCCTTGAGAAATATCCAATATTTTTTTCACTAAATCTATGCTTTCATCAATGAATTTTCCTCTATCTTTGCTAGGGCTTGTAATATCATCTGTATAAAAAAGTTTTGCATGTTTATCATAAGCAAATGGCGAATATTTCACTTCTGATAATATGCTATCATTTATTGGAAACATTGTATTTTGTATAAAATAACTATATGCTTTCGTCAAATCTTCATTGGCTAAATTCGTCAAAGTCGCCGAAGTAAAAATTGTATGGAAATTTTTTCTCAATTTTACTCTATCGCCAAAAAATAATTCATTGATTTTTTCATTTACATTTGTAGGACAAAGATATATTATTGGATTTTTAGCCTCTTCAGCCCAGACAATATAGTTTTTTTCATCTTGCCATGCTTTGAAAAAGTCTAAAATAATCTCCATATCACTATTGATTTTTCCGCCAGTTTTGCGAATACTTACAGCATGTGCTATCATTATTGCTTCTGCTATTTTATATACATTTTGCAATAAATCAATCGGTATATTTATCTTAAATCTATCAGCATCTTGATGTTGTTTTTGTGCCTGTTGTATTTGATATTTTATCTGCTTATCTATTATCCTAAAAATTTTATCTATATCTCTAAATACACCATCTATATTTTTAGCTAAATTAGGTGGTATTTTTTTTATGCTTAAATAGCATCTTTTCAATGTATTTACCAATTGCTTTCTAGTCAACATATCTGTATATGAAGAACGCACTTTATCTTCCAAATTATGAGCTTCATCAACGACAATCAAGCTTAATTCTTCTGTAAATAAACCATCTTTCATCTCTCGTTTTAAACGCAAATCAGTAGTGAGCATATCTTGATTGCAAATAATTATACCCTTTGTCTTTTTCAAATTTAAACGTAAATTATGGTAATGACAAACATCTCGATATTCACAATATTTACATTCACGATAATTATAATTCTTAATTCTAAATTTCTGCCATAAATCTAAAGGAAGTTCAATATTCCAATCACTTGGCTCTTTACCACCTTGATTTATACATTCATATATTTTCTCATATTGCTTTAAATTTGCTCTATCATCAAAAAATCTTTTAAAATGATATCTACAAATGAAATTAGTCATACCTTTAGCCAATAAAACTTCTGGAAATATTTGTAATTTCTCCATGATATAGCGTATATCGCCTTGTAATTGTTCCTGCAAAGTGATAGTTGAAGTAGCTATTACCACTGGTTTTTGTAAATAATAATTGTAATAAATAAGTGGCACTAAATAAGCAAAAGATTTTCCAATCCCTACACCTGCTTCTACCACTAGATTTTTCTTTTGACTTATGGCATCTACTATTTCACAAGCCATCTCTGATTGACCTTCACGAAATTCTAAATTATTATTTTCCATTTCAGGATTTTCAAAGAAAAAACTATATACTTTTTCTCCAATTTCTCGTAAATATTTAGCTTCTAATTTTGATTGCACTATTTTTACCTCTACTATCTATAATTTAATCAATATTGCATTCTTTAAAATGTTATTTTATTATAATATAAATCAATTAAAAATAACAAAGGAAGTATTTTTATGGGAGTAATCACAGATAAATTAGGTGCTGATTTAAAACAACAAAAAGATATTCACACTTTTTTAGAAAATAATAAAGATAAATTATTAGATATGAACTTACCTAAATATCTAGATGAACTTTTAGCGCAAAAAAATTTAACAAAATCAGATGTTATCAAAAAATCTGGTCTACCTGTAACTTATGCTTATAAAATTTTTTCAGGGCAAAAACATACTGCTAGAAATCGCATATTAGCTCTTGCTATAGCTATGCAATTAAGTATTGATGAAACAAATCATCTTTTAAATTATGCTGAACATAGTTCTTTATACCCACGCAATCCATGGGATACTATAATCATGTATGCACTTCAAAGACATTTAAGCGTAATTGAAACAAATATATTATTGACTGATGCAAAAGCTTCTCCTTTACTAGAATAAAACTTTTAGGCTAATAAATTTTTCTTTTTATTAGCCTATTTTTTATTCTATATAATGTATTTTGTATTTTTATTTTTTTCATTAATTTAAATATAGAAAATTATTGCAAAATTTAATTAAATAGTGTATTATTATAAATCATAACTGCAATAACAAAAATTAATCGTTATATAAATTTTAGTAATGGAGGTTTTTTATATGTCTTTTTTAGAAGCTGGCACAAAATATTTAAAAACAATAGAATCTTATGATAGACTTTCCGCAGTAGAAAAAATTGAAGCAAATCATTTATTATTAGCTTATGAAGAACTCATGAAAGACGATTGTTATCGCCTCTGTTTAACTGATTTACATCTATTATTGCGTCTTACTGAAAGTGGTCAAGCAATTTGTCTTCAAGACCCTGAGCTTGCTCACGTTATTTTCGTAAAAACTATTGAGTTATCTCCTTATAATAAATTAGTTTTGCGCCATTATAGTGAATTTTTGAACATACATGGCTGGGATTTAGAATCTATTCAACTCAGTAAATTCCTCAAACAAAATCAATTAAAAGAAGCTCAAGATTTTGCTTTAAAATTGGATATCTTCCTAAATGGTATGCCTATCAATCAATTTAGAGACCCTAGCGCATTGACATCTTTCATCAAAGGTAATTTCACATCAGTATTTAGTCATATCGCTAAACGCTATTTGAATTTCATTCATCAAAAAATTAATTCTAATAAACGCAATTTCACTGAAGATATGAATTGGCTCAATAGCAAGATGAAATTATTCATTCCCTATATTGATAAATCCGATTTAGATATTTTACATGAATTCACAGAAAAAGGATTAGCTAAATATATAACTTCTAATGAAGTTTCCTTTATGCTTTTCAAAAAAAATATGGAACTTGAACCATATAATCGTAAAGTAACTGATAAATTTTATAAATTACTTAGCTTAAATCGTCATAGACAATTTGGCTATTAATATTTTTAAATAAAAAAGGAAGTCTATATAATAGACTTCCTTTTTATTTTCATATTTATTATTTTACGCCTAAAGTTACTTTTTCACCATTGATGTTCCATTCTTTAGTGAAGCCGTCTAATTTATCGTAAACAAGTTCATCTGCTAAAGTAATTTTCTTAATTGTTTCTGCATTATCCTGCATTAATTTAGCAATTTTTTCATTACCTTGAGCAAATATTGTAATTCTATCCGTTACTTCAAAGCCATTTTCTTTACGCATTGTCTGAACTTTACTGATGATTTCACGAACGAAACCTTCTTCAATGAGTTCATCTGTCAATACTGTAGAAATAGCAATTGTTACATCACCATCACGCTGAGCTGCAAAACCTTCTGTTTGAGTCATTTTTACATCAAGGTCTTCAGGTACAAGTGTGATTTCACCAGAAGAAAGTTCTAATTTCAATGTTTTTGTAGTTTCAAGTTCAACTTTAGCTTTTTGTCCATCAACTTTAGCTAAAGCAGCAGCAATTTCTTTCATCTGTTTGCCGTATTTTGGACCTAATACTTTGAACTGTGGTTTGATTTCATAGTTCAAATATTCGTCCATATTGTCTTTGAATTCTACTTTTTTAACATTTAATTCTTCTTCTACAATTTTTGTATAGAATTCATTGAGTTCAAATGGAGCTTTTACATACATAAGAGCGATTGGCTGACGGTTTTTGATATTTGCTTCATTACGAGCAGCACGACCTAAAACTACAGCTTTCAATACTAAGTCCATAGTTTTTTCAAGTTCGCTATCAATGAATGCTTCATTTGCAACAGGATAAGCACAAAGATGTACGCTTTCTGGTGCATCTTTTTCACTATTTAAAACAAGGTTTTGATAAATAGCTTCTGTCATAAATGGAATCATTGGAGCTGCGAGTTTAATAACTGTTGTAAGTGCAGTATATAAAGTCATGTAAGCATTGATTTTGTTTTGGTCTGTTTCTTTAGCCCAGAAACGATCACGACTTCTTCTTACATACCAGTTAGAAAGTTCATCTACAAATTCTTGAAGAGCTTTTGCAGCTTCTGTGATTTTATAGCTATTTAAATCTTCATCTACAGTTTTAATTAAAGTATTAAGACGAGATAAGCACCATTTATCTAATACAGAAAGTTTATCATATTCAAGGCTGTATTTAGATACATCAAATTTATCAATATTAGCATAGAGTACAAAGAATGCGTAAGTATTCCATAATGTACCCATGAATTTACGTTGACCTTCTTGAACAGCAGCATCATGAAAACGATTTGGAAGCCATGGAGCACTATTTTCATAGAAATACCAACGGATAGCATCTGCACCATGTTGAGCTAAAGCTTTCATTGGTTCTACTGCATTACCTTTGGATTTACTCATTTTACGACCTTGAGCATCTAAAACGTGACCTAATACAATAACGTTTTTATAAGGAGCTTTGTCAAAGAGTAATGTGGAAATAGCGATTAGAGAATAGAACCAACCACGAGTTTGGTCTACTGCTTCAGAGATGAAATCTGCTGGGAATTGTTCTTCAAAGAGTTCTTTATTTTCAAATGGATAATGCCATTGTGCAAAAGGCATGGAACCAGAGTCAAACCAGCAGTCAATAACTTCTGGAACACGATGCATTTCTTTACCACAATGAGGGCATTTAATAGTTACAGCATCAATGAATGGACGGTGTAATTCAATATCATCAGGGCAATTATCAGACATGGATTTTAATTCTTCGATAGAACCGATTGCATGTTGATGACCGCATTCACATTCCCAGATATTAAGTGGAGTACCCCAATAACGGTTACGAGATAAGCCCCAATCTTGAACATGTTCGAGCCAATCGCCAAAACGACCTTTACCGATAGATTCAGGAATCCAGTTTATTGTTTTATTATTAGCAATTAATTTATCGCGAACAGCTGTCATGCGAATGAACCATGTTTCACGTGCATAGTATAAAAGTGGAGTATCGCAACGCCAGCAATGTGGATAACTATGTTCAAAGTTAGGTGCAGAGAATAATAAACCTTTTTCTTCTAAGTCTTTTAAAATTTTTGGATCTGCTTTTTTTACAAATACGCCTGGCCAATCAGTATCTGCTGTCATGCAACCTTTAGCGTCAACGAATTGTACGAAAGCAATACCATATTCATGGCAAACACGGGAGTCATCTTCACCGAATGCAGGAGCCATATGAACGATACCAGAACCATCTGTAGTTGTTACATAATCATCACAAGTTACGATAAATGCTTTTTTGCCATTTAATTTATTTAAAGCATATGGATAAAGTGGTTCATATTCTTTATATTCAAGAGATTTACCTGGCATTTCTTCGAGGATTGTATAATCTTCGCCTAAAACTTTTTCGCAAAGTTCTTTAGCCATGTAATAAGTGTAATCGCCTTGTTTTACTTTTACATAAGTAATTTCTGGATTTACGCAAAGTGCAAGGTTAGATGGAAGAGTCCATGGAGTAGTTGTCCATGCGAGGAAGTAAGCATCTTCACCTTTTGCTTTAAATCTTACAAATGCAGATTTTTCTTTTACATCTTTATATCCTTGAGCTACTTCGTGAGAAGAAAGAGGTGTACCACAGCGAGGGCAGTATGGAACGATTTTATGACCTTTATATAAAAGACCTTTGTTCCAAATTTCTTTTAATGCCCACCATACAGATTCAATATAATCATTATGGTATGTAACATATGGGTCTTTCATATCTGCCCAATAGCCTACAGCTTTGGAGAATTCTTCCCACATACCTTCGTATTTCCAAACGCTTTCTTTACATTTTTCTACGAAAGGTTCAATACCATATTCTTCAATTTGTTCTTTACCATTGATGCCTAATAATTTTTCAACTTCAAGTTCTACTGGAAGACCATGAGTATCCCAACCAGCTTTACGGATAGTTTTATGACCTTTCATAGCTTGATAACGAGGAATCATATCTTTGATTACACGAGTTAAAACGTGTCCAATATGAGGTTTACCATTTGCTGTTGGTGGTCCATCATAAAATGTGAATACATCTGCATCTTCATGTTGATGTACTTGTTTTTTAAATATATCGTGTTCTTCCCAGAATTTTTCAATTTCTTTTTCGCGTTCTACGAAATTTAGATTGGTATCAACTTTGTTATACACAAAAAAGCCTCCTCTGTATACAAATAATAAATAAAAATTCCAGTATATGAAAAAAACTCTTGCCAAATAGGACAAGAGCAACTGTAATACATAACTAAAAAAGCCTTCACCCAAAACAGGATGAAAGCTGTGCTGTCATTATACCACCTATTTCACATACCAACATATGCAACCCTTTTAACGGAGGGACCCGACACGGTCTATTCTTAAAAATTAATTTCAACCTGTAACTCCAGAGTGATTTTCCATTAAAAACTACTTGTACCAATTTCCAGCAATACATGGCTCTCTGTAACTTTTATTTTTAATTTACTATCTCTTTCATTGTTTTTCTTCTTTATACTATTGTGTACGCTTGATATAATATCACAATAATAGAAAATGAGCAAGAAAAAATTTACCCTAAACAGTTTACAATTATACAAAATAAAATTGACAAATATAATTTTATCGTTTATAATCTATTCATACTTATTCACTATGAAAACATACATTAAAGGAGGTCATTACCATGAAAATTTATCATAATTTTATGGAACTAGTAGGTCATACACCTCTTGTTCAAATCAATAATTACAGTAAACTCCATGATATAAAAGCTAATTTACTAGTGAAATTAGAATATTTTAATCCTGCTGGTAGTGCTAAAGATAGAATTGCCAAAGCCATGATTGAAGATGCTGAAAATCGCGGTATTTTAAAACATAATTCCACTATCATTGAGCCAACAAGTGGCAACACTGGTATTGGTCTTTGTGCTGTAGCTGCAAGTAAAGGTTATAAAATCATCATCACTATGCCAGAAACTATGAGCATTGAACGCAGAAAACTCATGAAAGCTTATGGTGCTGAGCTTGTATTAACAGAAGGTAGCAAAGGCATGACAGGAGCTATCAAAAAAGCTGAAGAATTAGCAAAAGATATACCTGATAGCTTTATTCCTGGACAATTCACTAATTTAGTCAATCGCCAAGCTCACTATATGACAACTGGCCCAGAAATTTGGCAAGATACTGATGGTAAAATTGATATCTTCGTTGCTGGTATTGGTACAGGCGGTACTTTAAGCGGTACAGGAAAATATCTCAAAGAACAAAATCCTAATATAAAAATCATTGGTATTGAACCTCAAACTTCTGCTGTATTAACAACCGGTAAATCAGGGGCTCACAAAATTCAAGGCATTGGTGCTGGCTTTATACCAGATACTTTAGATACCTCTATCTATGATGAAATCATAACTGTGGACAACGAAGTATGTTTTACAGCTAGTAAAGAACTCACCAAAACAGAAGGTCTTTTGACTGGTATCTCTTCTGGTGCCGCACTTTGGGCAGCTACTCAAGTTGCCAAACGTCCAGAAAATGTTGGCAAAAATATTGTTGTGCTTCTTCCTGATACAGGTGAACGTTATCTCTCTACACCATTATTTGAAGAATAATCTTTCAAACTCAATAACATCATCATATTGTAAATATTTTTATGTGATGATGTTATTTTTATAAGGTATTCATAGTTTTATAATAGGATAAATATATTTAAAAAGGAGAGTTTTATGATGACAAAAAAATTAGATACAAATAATTGGGCTTTTGAAACTAAACAATTACATATAGGTCAAGAAATACCTGACCCTATAACAAATTCTCGTGCTGTACCCATTTATCAAACTACCTCTTATGTATTTGATAATTGCCAAGTAGCTGCTGATAGATTTGCCTTAAAAGAAGGCGGTAATATTTATGGTAGATTAACTAATTCCACTCAAGAAGTATTAGAAAAGCGTATTGCTAGTCTTGAGGGTGGTGCAGGAGCTTTGGCTATAGCTTCAGGTGCTGCCGCTATAGCCTATACAATACAAGCTCTCGCTAAAGTAGGCGACCATATTGTCTGCTCAAAAACAGTATATGGAGGAACATATAATCTTTTTGCTCATACTTTAGTGGATTTTGGCATAAATACAACTTTTGTCGATATTCATAATCTAGATGAAGTCGAAAATGCTATCACAGAAAATACAAAATGTATCTATTTTGAAACTTTAGGCAATCCAAATAGTGATATTGCCGATTTAGAAGCTTTAGCTAATTTAGCACATAAATATAACATTCCTGCTGTTGTAGATAATACATTTGCAACACCATATCTTGTACGACCTATCGAATATGGTGTTGATATCGTCATTCACTCTGCTACTAAATTCATCGGTGGTCATGGCACTTCTCTAGGTGGAATTATCGTAGATAGTGGTAATTTCGATTGGGAAAAAAGTAATAAATTCCCTTCTTTAGTCGAAGCTAATCCTAGTTATCATGGAATTTCTTTCACTAAAGCTACAGGAAAGCTCGCTTTTATCACTAAAGTTCGTGCTATCTTACTTCGAGATCTAGGTGCTTGTATCTCTCCATTTAATGCCTTCTTACTCTTACAAGGATTAGAAACTTTATCTTTACGTGTTGAGCGCCACATACAAAACACACTTAAAGTCATTGAATTTTTACAAAATCATGATAAAGTTGAAAATGTTAATCACCCTTCTATTACCTCACGCTTCGACCATGATTTATATCAAAAATATTTGCCTAATGACGGTGGCTCTATCTTCACATTTGAAATCAAAGGCACAGCAAAAGACGCTCAAGATTTTATCGATAAACTCCAATTATTCTCCTTACTTGCCAATGTAGCAGATGCGAAATCCCTCGTAATTCATCCAGCTAGCACCACTCACTCACAAATGACTACAGAAGAATTATCTGCTTCTGGCATAAAGCCAAATACAATTCGCCTTTCTATAGGTCTTGAAAATATAAATGATATTCTCCGTGATTTAGCTCAAGCTTTAGCATAATAATAAAGCCACATTATATTATTTAAATTTAATATAATGTGGCTTTTATTTAACAAGCTGTAATTCCGCCATCAACGCTCCATACAGCCCCTGTTACAAAACTAGCTTCTGGACTTGCCAAGAAATAAATTACATTTGCTACCTCTTCTGGTCTGCCTATTCTTCCTATAGGATATAAACTACTCGCTTCTTTTATGCCTTCTTCCACATCACCTGCAAATTGATTTCGCGTAAGTGGTGTATCTATATCTCCGGGGCAAACGCAATTTGCTCTGACCTTATACGGTGCTAATTCCAAAGCTAAAGCTTTTGTAAATACGGTCAAACCACCTTTAGAAGCACAATACGCACTACAAAAGAAATTTCCATTAATACCTGCATCAGAAGATACATTTACAATAGAAGCATTTTCTCCTTGTTTTTTCAAATGAGGAACAGCATATTTACATAAAAAATAAGCTCCTTTCAAATTTATACTCATAATTCTATCAAATTCATCTTCTTCTACATCTTCAATAGCATTTTCCAGATAAATCCCTGCATTATTCACTAAAATATCTAGTTTTTTATATTTTTCAATCACTGTATCTATGATGATCTTACAATCTTTAGCATTGCTGATATCTGCTTGAATAAAGTCGCAAAATACATCTTTTGTGATAAATGATTTTAAATATTTTCTAGCTTCTATATATTTATCTTTATTTCTACCTACTAAAATCACATTTATTTTATTTACTAAAAATTTTTTAGCACATTCAAGACCGATACCAGATGTCCCACCTGTGATTAAAGCTATTTTCTCCATAAACTTCACCATTTCTTCATCATTCTAAAAAATAAAGCCGAGTCTAAATATCACGTGATATTAAAAACTCGACTTTATCATTTCTTAACGTTTATTCAATTAAGAATTACTGATTTACAGCTTCTTTTAAAGCTTTACCAGCTTTGAATACTGGGTTTTTGGAAGCAGGAATTTCGATAGTATCGCCAGTCTGTGGGTTACGACCTTTACGAGCTGCACGAGTTCTAACTTCGAAAGTACCAAAACCAATAATTTGTACTTTGTCATCTTCAACAAGAGCTTTCTGTACACTTGCAAAAACAGCGTTAACAGCTTTTTCTGCATCTTTTTTTGTTAATTCTGCTACTTCAGCAACACTTGCTACTAATTCGGATTTATTCACGAAGATAGCCTCCTTTAAAATTATTATCAAATATAATTGTTCGCCGCTAAAGAGGTATTTCCTCTAAATAAGAGTCTAATATATATATAACTTACGGCAAAACTCTTATTTTGTAAGGATTATTTCACAACATTAAATCCTTATATCATGAGATTATAAAACCACCTTATTATCTCATCATATAAGGACTTAATCAAGTCCTTATTTATATTTATTTAATTATTTTTCATCTTGAAGTTTAGCTTCTTGCCACAATTCATCTAAATCAATCAAAGATAAACTTTCCCAATTTTGTTGTTTAGCTTTTACTTTTTCTTCAATATAGGAAAATCTTCTTTTAAATTTGCGATTTGTGCCAGTTAAAGCCACTTCTGGATCTATTTTTAAGAAACGAGAAATATTTACAATTGTAAATAAAACATCGCCTAGTTCTTCTTCTATTTTTTCTTTTTGTCCATCGACAATAGCTTCTTCTAATTCACGAAGTTCTTCTTCTAATTTATCCCATACAGGATCAATGTCTGGCCAATCAAAACCTACTTTTGCTGCCTTATGTTGCAATTTATAAGCAGCCATAAGTGATGGTAAATCTTTTGGCACACCATCTAATATTGAAGTTCTTTCTGTTTTTTCAGCCTGTTTGATAGCTTCCCAATTAGCTAAAACTTCGCCTGCATCTTTTACATCGACATCACCGAAAACATGTGGATGACGGCGAATTAATTTTTCAGTTATACCATCGATAACATCTTGCATAGAGAATAACTTAGCTTCTTCTGCCATGCGAGCATGGAATACTACTTGCATCAATAAATCGCCAAGTTCTTCACAGAGCAATTTTTCATCTTCTAAATCTATAGCTTCAATAACTTCATAAACTTCCTCAATCAAGTTGCGACGAAGAGATTTATGTGTCTGCACGATATCCCATGGACAACCGCCTGGGCTACGAAGTGTTTTTACTACATCTTCTAGTGGCTCTAAATCAAAAGTTTGCTCATTTTTTGGCATTTTTCCTATATATAAACTTGTCAAATGATCAATATGAGGTTGACGGTCTAATTCATATAGAGGAATTTCGCGAATTTCTTCATCTGGCAAACTCAAATTACGAATGAATGTTACTGGATAATCTTCTGGATAATTTTCCATCAAAGTCAATTTTGTATCTGAAGCTACGTGCTGATTATATACTTGCGTGATTACAAGTGCTGATGGCATTTCACTTGGTAAGTTTTCTAAATCGCAAGCATCTAAAATAGTAAGCCCATCAATAGGGTCTATATTTAAGCGCTGATATAAAACTTCCATAAAGCTCATACCTGGCATGATGTTTAATTTCACATCAGCTTCTTTGGTTTTTTGTCTAATAATCACTACTGTTCTTTCTGCAACAAGTGGACTACCTGGAACAGCATATACTACATCATGACCATTTTTAGCTTCTTCAATCAATTTTTGAGCAATGCTATTATACACATCATCAAAAGAAGCTCCTTGTTCATAAAATTCATCACAAGAAGTATAAACTACATTTCGTTTATCTAATTCAGCTACTGTAGGGTGAATAGCAGTACGCAAAATCAATTTATCTGTATTTGTTATTTTATCCCAAGTATCTAAAGTAATAAGACCAAAATCGCCTGGTCCTAAGCCTACAATTGTTATTTGTCCCATATTATACCTTCCACTTCTTTCAGAAAAAAAGTAACCGCTGTGGAAAACCGTGCGGTTACTATGGATTGTGATTACTATAAATATAAAGCAAGAAAAGTGATTTGTCAATCAAAGATTGCAATAAACTAAGGTTTCATAAGGTTTTAATGCAATTTTTTTTGCTTTTGCTTCATTTTTATAATTATTTAATATGCATTTGTAATTTGAAAGGTCATATGGCAATTCTATTTCATATGTTGTTGGATAGAAATTACAGATTACAATTAATTTTTGACCTTTATAATTGCGTTCATAAGCAAATACTCTTTTATCTTCGCGAAGTAATGGTTTTATATCTCCATAAGCTATCACATCATAATTTTTACGCAACTGAATTAATTTTTGATAATAATAGAAAATAGAGTCCTTATCTTCTAAACTATTTTTTACATTTATCTCAGTGTAGTTATCTGCTGTCTGTATCCAAGGAGTTCCTGTTGTAAATCCTGCATTTATACTATCGTCCCATTGCATAGGAGTTCTTGAATTATCACGAGAATGTACATCTAAAATCATCAAAGCTTGCTCTTTTGTCATGCCTTTATCTTGTAAAATTTGATAATGATTTAGACTTTCTACATCGCGATATTGTTCAATGGATTTAAAATGAGGATTAGTCATTCCGATTTCTTCACCTTGATAAATATATGGTGTTCCTCGCAAACAATGTATCAATGTTGCCAACATTTTGCCTGATTCTTTATGGTATTTATCATCACTACCAAAGCGAGATATTACACGTGGCTGGTCATGATTGCACCAAAAAACAGCATTCCAAGCATTATTTTTTTCCATATTTATCTGCCAATCAAAAATCAACTGTTTCAACTTCATAAAGTCAGTTGGTACAAGTACCCATTTTTCATTGCCCATAAAATCCACTTTTAAATGATGGAAAGTAAATACCATAGAAAGTTCGCCTGTTTTTTCACCAGCGTATTTATAACAATTTTCCATAGTAGTGCTACTCATTTCACCAACAGTGATGATATCTTTGTCTTTAGCAAAACTATCTCTAGCTAATTCTTGTAAAAATTCATGAATGCGTGGCCCATCTGTATAAAAACTTCTGCCATCTCCATCTACAGAGAAATCATCTTCAAAACCAGCCTTACTGATTAAATTGATGACATCAAAACGGAAACCTTTTACGCCTTTTTCCATCCAAAAACGCACGATATTTTTTACTTCTTCACGAACTTCAGGATTTTCCCAATTTAAATCAGCCTGTGTTTTATCGAATAAATGTAAATACCATTTATCAAATTTCTCCACATATTCCCATGCAGGGCCACCAAATTTACTATTCCAATTTGTAGGTGGTTGATTATTTGCTTTACCTTGTTTAAAGAAAAAATAATTTAAATATTTTTCTTCTCCTGCCATAGCTTTTTTAAACCAAATATGTTCTGTAGATACATGATTGAATACCATGTCCATCATCAAATAAATATTGCGTTTTTTCGCTTCAGCAATTAAATTTTCTACATCTTCCATAGTCCCATAACTAGGATCAATATTATAATAATCTGCCACATCATAGCCGTTATCATTTTGTGGTGATACATAAAATGGAGTAAGCCAAATATAATCAACACCTAGAGTTTGTAAATAATCTAATTTTTCGATTACACCTTTTAAATCGCCTGTACCTGTGCCATTTGTATCTTTAAAAGATTTTGGATAAATCTGATATACTACTTTCTTTTTAAAATCATTCATAGAAAAAATGCCTTCCTTCTAATGTTTTATCTCATCAAATACCATCTATAGATAATTATAATTTTATTATATTTTCATCTCCAGCTTTTACAGCTACATTTTCTTGTAAAAGTTCGACTTTACGTCCGTCTGTAAATACAATTGGTGTTACTAAAGATTTTCCTTGAGATTTTACATAATCTATATCTACATTAACTAAAACATCACCTTGTTTTATCTTTTGACCTACCTGTACTTTTACATCAAAACCTTTTCCATCAAGTTCTACTGTATCCATACCAATATGAATTAAAATTTCTTTACCATCATTTGATTTTAAACCATAAGCATGACCTGTTGGGAAACATACCATGACTTCACCAGAAAATGGAGCTACTACTTTTCCATCTTGCATTTCAATAGCAAAACCTTCACCCATAGCACCGCTAGCAAAACCTTTATCTTCAATATCACTTAATTTTTTAGTAATACCTGTTATTGGTGCTTGGAAATTTTCTGCTACTGCATCTAATTTATTTTCTTCACTATCAATATTTTCAGTTTCTGTAAATTCTGCTTGTTTAATATCCACACCAGAGATATCTTCGCTAGTTAATTTTTTCTTACCCACAACTGTAGTCAAAATAAATGGGATACAAAAAGCTACAATCATAGCGATAAAGAACATAAACATAAATTGAGGTTTAATAGATAAAATGCCTGGTATACCGCCAACACCGATAGAACTTGCCATAACTCCACTAGATACAGAAATCATAGCTGCAATACAAGAGCCAACTAAACCACAAATAAATGGGAAACCATATTTTAAGTTTACCCCAAATAAAGCAGGTTCTGTAACACCTAAATAACAGGAAATACAAGCTGGAACATTAATTTGTTTTGCACGTTCATTTTTGCGTTGTAAGAAAATCATAGCTAATACTGCTGAACCTTGAGCGATATTAGAAAGTGCTACCATTGGCCATAAAATAGTACCATTAAATTGACTCATAAGTTGAAGGTCAATAGCATTTGTCATATGATGCAAACCTGTGATAACAAGTGGAGCATAGAAGAAACCAAATACACCAGCAAAAAGCCAACCAAAACTAGAAGTAAGACCTGCATAAACAGCATTGGCAATAAAAGAACCGATAGTCCAACCGATAGGGCCTACTACTGTATGTGCCAAAATTACAGCTGGTATTAAGCTAAATAAAGGCACAATTATCATAGAAATATAATCTGGTGTTATGCGACGCCAGAATTTTTCTAAATAAACTAAAATAAATGCAGCTAAAATAGCAGGTATTACTTGTGCTTGATAACCTACCATTTCAATTTGAACAAAACCAAAATCCCATACAGGAGGAACAGTTCCCGGTGCCATATTATAAGCATTTAATAATTGTGGAGATACTAAAGTCAAACCTAAAATAATACCTAAAATTTGTGTAGTTCCCATTTTTCTAGTGATAGACCATACAATGCCCACTGGTAAGAAATGGAAAATTGCTTCACCTATCAACCATAAAAAACTATATAAACCTGCAAAAAACTGAGAAGTTTCGACTAAAGTTTTTGTACCATCTTCAACTAATTTAATATCACCAATAACCGATCTAAAGCCTAAAATAAGACCACCACAGATAAGTGCTGGAATAAGTGGTGTAAATATTTCTGCTAAATTTGCCATCAATTTTTGTACAAATGTCTGATTGGATTTTGCTGCCGCTTTTACTGCATCTTTACTTACACCATCAATGCCTGCAATTTTAGTAAATTCATTATAAAACTCACTAACTTCATTACCGATAATAACTTGGAATTGTCCTGCTTGAGTAAAAGTTCCTTTTGCTGATTTTAAACTTTCAATTTTTTTCACATCAGCTTTTTTCTCATCAATCAATACAAAGCGCATACGTGTTACACAATGTGTTACCGCTTTTATATTATCTTTACCTCCAATATATTCTAATAATAATTTTGCATCTTCTGTAAATTTCGACATAATATCCTCCTTAATCTCTCAAAGCCCCTTAACTTGTACGTACATCTATTAAACATCTTAAATATATCATGTACGTACAAGTTTGTCAATCATAAAAAAATACCTTATAACAAAAAGTTATAAGGTAAATGAGCATATTAAATAAAATTTTGTCTTGTTCTACGTGCAAAATCACTAAAGCGAAATTTATCTGGTCTATGTCTAGATAAAGTGTATTGAAATAATGTTGTATCTTCTAAAAATACGAAAGAAGCTATATTAATCAACATATCATAATTTTTTAAGTCCATTAATTTCTCATCTCGAGAATTTATAGCTCTACATGTTATCTCTTTTTTAGCATAGCCAATTCTTAAACCTAAAGTATTTTCAATGTATTCATATAAAGAATTTTGTACTATATCCACTGTTAAATTAGATACGATATCAGCATTCAAAATATCCGTATCAAAAATCACAGCTTCTCCATTTATTTTACGTACACGTTCTATATACCAAACTTTAGTACCATTTTTTAGCATCAATAATTTTTTTATTTCTTCATCTGGCTCAATACATTCACAAGTATGCACGATAGTTTCAACTTTGCCTTTTATATCACTTGCAATTTCTTTAAAACTAGTAAGCCCTGATACTGGAAAATTAAATCTATTGATATCTAATACAATTGAACCTTTTCCCTGTGATTTTTGAATATATCCATTTTGAGATAATAATAATAATGCTTTTCTAATTGTATCTCGTGAAGCTTGATATTTATTTTGTAAATCAAACTCACTAGGCAATTTTTCTCCAGCTTTAATTTTATTATTTTCAATCAAAGCCAATAAATCATGATAAATATTTTCATATTTTTTCATTATTTTTTCTCCTCTTTTTTAAGAGTCATCTTCTGTAATTTTTCACCTGTTAAAACTTTTACTACTTTTAAACATAAATTTATTATATGTTTTTTATTTATTGGCGTAATTTTTATCTGTATCGTATTTTGTTTTGGCACAAATTTTAATAGATTATCAAATTGCTTTTTCGCTAAAAGCATATTTTCTGGCTCTATATTTGGCACCTTATCAAAACATATTTCCACAAAAGCAGGTTTTTCAATAATAGATTTTATTTTTAATTTACGAGCATAATTTTTCAATCGTGCTACTTGCATTATTTTCTTTACAGGTTCAGTCAATGCACCAAAACGGTCGATTAATTCTTCTTCTAATTGGTCTGCATGTTCATCTGTTCGTATCGCTGCAATACGTTGATAAATTTCAATCTTATTAGTGGCGTCATTTATATATTCTCCATCTAAATAAGCATCTTCTTTCAATTCAATTATCGGTTCTACTACTTTTTCTGGCTCTTTACCTGTTTGTAATGTTTCTACTGCTTCTTCTAATAGACGACAATACATCTCAAAACCTACACTAGAAATATGACCATGTTGTTGAGAACCTAATAAATCACCAGCACCGCGAATTTCTAAATCTCGCATAGCGATTTTAAATCCAGAACCTAATTGGGCAAATTCTTTTATCGCCTGCAATCTCTTTTCTGCCATTTCAGATAAGATTTTATCTTTCTGATAAATAAAATATGCAAATGCCATTTGTTTTGAACGACCTACACGACCTCGCATCTGATAGAGCTGAGATAGACCAAAATAATCTGCATCATAGATAATTATAGTATTAGCATTTGATACATCTAAGCCATTTTCAATAATGCTTGTAGCCAATAAGATATCATATTTTCCTTCATAAAAATTGAGCATAGCCCTTTCTAATTCTTCTTCACTCATTTGCCCATGAGCTATCCCTATTTTTACATCAGGAAGCATAGATAATAAATGCAAATACATCTTATCTATAGTTTCTACTCTATTGTAAATAAAATATACCTGACCGCCACGGCGAACTTCACGTTTAATAGCATCTTTGATAATCATATCATTATTTTCAATTACATAAGTCTGCACAGGGAAACGCTCTTGTGGTGGAGTTTCGATAACAGACATATCTCTAGCACCTACAAGAGACATATGGAGTGTACGTGGTATAGGCGTTGCACTCAAGGATAATACATCAATATTTTTACTTATGCGTTTTATTTTTTCTTTTTGTTTTACGCCAAAACGCTGTTCTTCATCAACAATCAATAAACCTAAATCTTTAAATTTTACTTTCTTCTCATTTAAAATAGCATGAGTACCAATCAAAATATCAATTTGACCTGTTGCCAAATCTTCTAAAACTTTCTTTTGTTCTTTTGGGCTATTAAATCTACAAATAATACCGATTTTCGGTCCAAAATCATTAAAACGATTGCTAAAAGTCTGATAATGTTGTTGCACTAATACAGTAGTCGGCACTAATACAGCAACTTGTTTATTGCTCATTACAGCTTTAAAAGCAGCTCTAATAGCTACTTCTGTTTTACCAAAGCCTACATCACCGCATAAAAGTCTATCCATAGGAACAGGTTTTTCCATATCAGCTTTTATCTCTGCTATCGCTTTTAATTGGTCAGGAGTTTCTTCATAAGGAAAAGCATCTTCAAATTCTTTTTGCCATGGCGTATCTGGAGCAAATGCAAAACCTTTACCATTTTTACGTTCTGCATAGAGATTGATTAAATCTTTAGCAATATTTTCTACAGAAGCTTTTGCTTTTGCCTTTGCTTTTTTCCATGCTGTACCATTCATCTTAGATAAACGAGGTACATCACCTTCAGAACCAATATATTTTTGAATTAAATGCACTTGGTCTGTTGGCACGAATAATTTATCTGTACCGCTGTATTTTATATGTAAATAATCACGATGAACATTGCCTATTGTCAATGTTTCCACACCTAGATATTTACCAATACCATGATTTACATGTACAACATAATCGCCAATATTTATATCTCTAAAATGAGCTATTTTATCATTTTTATTTTTACCCGATTGACGAGGTCTTAACTTTTTCTTTTGACGACCTAAAATATCTTTTTCTGTGATTACCACCAATCGAGATTGAGGGAATTCAAAACCATTTAAAAGTGAACCTACGATAAATGTAACTCTATCTTTGGATAATTCTTTCGGCTCACTTTCTCGTGATACAGGTATTTTTTGTTGTTCTAATACATCTTGTAAATATGCTATTTTTGTTTTATCACCCAAACAAATCAATATTTCATTTTTCTGTTCTAGCCAATTTTTAATTTCTTCACCTAATAAATGCATCTGCTTTTGAAAAGGTGCTGTAGATTTTACTGCTACACTGATGAGCTGTTCTGGCTCTGTATCTGCTATTCTTTGCATCATCAAAGACATATAAATAATATTATGCTTTTTCGCAGAAGTTAAAATATAATTCCAGTCATAGACAAATTCTTTTATCTCAGGATTTTCTTTTATACTGCCTTCAACAGCTTCTTTTAAATGCAATGGTTCATCTAAAATTACATTACAATCTTTATTTAAATAAGATAAAAATATAGCTGGTGAGCCTGTATCGTCCATTTGCATCAATGGCAAGATTTCACATTTAGCTATATTGCGCAAAGAACGTTGACTATCTATAGCAAATTCACGTATGGACTCTATTTCACTGTCAAAAAACTCAATACGTATAGGCGTATCTGAATTTATAGGATAAATATCTATAATTCCACCACGAGCGCTGAATTGCCCTATTTGTTCGACTTTATCTACACGTTCATAACCTAAAGATACTAATTGTTCTAAAATTTTATCATGTTCGTATTCTTTATTGAGTTCTATTTGCACACTAGAATTTTCAAAATCCTGACGAGACATGTCTTTTTGCATAGCAGCATTTGTAGTCGCTAAAATAATGACAGGCTCTTTTCTCGTGAGCATTCCCAAAATTTTCATTCTTTTAGCTTTTAATTCTAAGCTTTTTGCTGTAGCACTTACAGACATGACATCTAATGCTGGCAATTCCCAAATAGATGCTTCTGGCAATAATGAAGAAAAATCATTGTACCATTCTTCTACACCATCTTGATTATGTGTAATAATAATTGTCGTTTTAGGATTTTGTTTATATGCATTAGCAATAACTATATGTTTTTGTGTACCTGCTAAGCCATAAATATAATTTTGACCATAATTTTGATTAAAACATTCATTTATCTTAGTTAAAGTTACCTCTTTAGCTAATGCAGGAAAGAGTATATTCATTTATTTATCAACCTTTTCTCTATTGACTATTTTAGATACGATAAAGGGGACTGTACAATATTGTACAGTCCTCAATAAAACATAATATTCAACTTATAAATATATTACTATATTTACACTTCATTGTATATAGTAATGCAAATATTACAATTGTCTATTTTCTCAAATATCTAACTAAAATAACTAAAAGATATTTATAAAAAAGTGTATAAGCATAAAAACTTATACACTTGATAAAAAATCTCTAAAAATACTAATTTGAAGCATTTTCCTGTTTTATTCCTATTAAAACAGAAAAAATAGAAAACATTATAAACATAAAACCATAAACAAAAACAATTTTATGATTTGTAAAATTAAACAAGCCTAAAAAACCTGCTAAAGCATAAAAAACAGCACTTATAAAAGCTCCGCTATAAGCATCTCTTGTATTTATACAGATTAAAGCAGCAATCAACGCCACAAAAGAAATTATTATCCCTATATTACCTATACCATTACTACTTTTTACTGTGGCATAAGCTCCACATGATTGAAAAGCCACAAATACAAAAAGCATAATCGTAACTATACCTATAATTAATCGTATATCTTTCAAAAAAATTCGCCTCTTTTAATTCTTATCACTAAAATAATCTAAAATCACTACATTTGCCCTAAAATAAATTCAAAATATACATCAAACTATCTAATAAACTATTTGCATCATTTTCTGCTAAATAACGTCTTCCTTCAGATAAAGTTCTTAATGCTTTAAACAATTCTGTATCTAATGTATCTTTGCGTAAATAACCTTTTGCACCTAAAAGCATAACTTCTTTGATATATTGTTGCTCATTGTGCATAGTCAATACTAATACATTTATACTAGAAATACTCTGTCTTTTATTTAATTCACGTAAACAATCAAGCCCACTCATAACAGGCATAGATAAATCCAATAAAATAACATCTACTTCTAAGCCATCATCTAGTAAAGATAAAACTTCTTTTCCATTAGAAGCTTCTGCTACTACCTTGAAATCTTTCTAAGTAGAAAGTAATATCTTTAAACCAGTTCTCAATATACTATGATCGTCTGCTAATAAAATTTTTAAAGTTCTACTCATAATCAGTATCGTTTGTATCCAAAAATCCCCTGCCTTTAGGCATGGGGAGTATGTCAATAATTATTCCGTAAATAATTATCGCATATTCTGTTTATTTGTTATATCGGCAAAATTCTAATTTTTTTGTAGGAATTTTTCTGATAGCACTATAAGAAAAAAGCTTATAAAAAAATAGAGTAGAGAATCTATCTCTACTCTATTTAATAGCATATTTATTATTTACCTACAGCTAAAGCTGCTTTTACAAAGTCACGGAATAATGGTTGTGGATTATTTGGACGAGATTTTAATTCTGGATGGAACTGAGAAGCTACAAACCAAGGATGATCTTTTACTTCTACGATTTCTACAAGTCCATTATCTGGGCAAACACCAGCAATTACAAGACCAGCATCAGTGAGTTCTTGTTTAAATTCATTGTTGAATTCAAAACGATGACGATGACGTTCATGAATTAATTCACTGCCATAAGCTTCATAAGTTTTTGTACCTGGTGTTACTTTACATGGATAAGAACCAAGTCTCATTGTACCACCTTTATCTTCAACATTGATCTGAGAAGACATTAAAGCGATTACTGGATGATTTGTTTCTGGATTGAATTCAGAGCTATGAGCATCTTCCATACCACATACATGGCGAGCAAATTCAATAACAGAACATTGCATACCAAGGCATAAACCTAAGAATGGGATTTTATTTTCACGAGCATATTTAATTGCGGAAATTTTACCTTCAACACCACGATCGCCGAAACCACCTGGTACTAAGATACCTTTACAACCTGCAAATACATCGCTTAAATCAGTGCCTTCTTTTTCAATTTCTTCAGCGTTAACCCATTTGATTTTTACATCTGTAGAATTGTAGATACCTGCATGATGTAATGCTTCTGTAACAGAAATATATGCATCTGGTAATTCTACATATTTACCTACAACAGCAATTTTTACTTTATTTGCAGGATTTTTAATGCGATGAACCATACGTTCCCATTCTTCCATATGAGCTGGGCGATAATCCATTTCTAATTTTTCAAGAACAATTTTATCAAGACCTTCTTTTTGCATCATTAAAGGTACTTCATAAATTGTAGAAGCTGTCATATTCTGGATAACTGCATCTGCATCTACGTCACAGAAAAGAGCTAATTTTTCTTTCATATCTTTAGAAAGCTCTTGTTCTGTACGGCAAACAAGAATATCTGGCTGAATACCAATACTGCGAAGTTCTTTTACGCTATGCTGAGTTGGTTTTGTTTTTAATTCGCCAGCAGCAGAAATAAATGGAATTAAAGTTACATGAATGTATAATACATCGTGTTTACTTACTTCTTTTTTAACCTGACGAATAGCTTCGAGGAATGGAAGACTTTCGATATCCCCTACTGTACCACCGATTTCAGTGATAACTACATCTGCATCATCATGAGCAGCAACGTCATATACACGTTGTTTAATTTCATTTGTGATATGTGGAATTACCTGAACAGTTTTACCGAGGTAATCACCACGACGTTCTTTATTTAATACAGACCAGTAAATTTTACCAGTAGTTACGTTAGAATTTTTTGTAAGATTGATATCAATAAAACGTTCATAATGTCCAAGGTCAAGGTCAGTTTCTGCACCATCTTCTGTTACGAAAACTTCACCATGCTGATAAGGACTCATAGTACCTGGGTCAATGTTAATATATGGGTCAAATTTTTGAATTGTTACTTTAATACCACGGCTTTTTAATAAACGACCTAAAGAAGCTGCTGTGATACCTTTACCTAAAGAAGAAACTACACCGCCAGTAACAAATATATACTTTGCCATTAAAAAAACTCCTCCTCTATATATCTAAATTATGCTTTATCTGTATCGTCTTGAATGCCCTCTAATAAAGAAGTACGACGTCTGTTGGACATTGCTTTCATTTTGCTAGTGCTAGAAGAACTACTAGAAACACTACTACGTTTTGTTTCTGGTGGATTCCATTCTACAAGACCCCACATACCATTACCTGTATGTTGAAAACGAGCGTCCATATTAATAAGTGTATATACTTCAGATATAGAAGCAGATAAGGACTGCACTGGTTTACATTTTTTCTCTATTACTTCTAAAATAAGGTCTTTAAAAAAGATAGGTTTATTAGCTAAATTTAAGATATAGTATGCTACATCTGTTTCTGAACTATGCAGAAAATCCATCAAGTATTTCCTCCCAATTATCATTTACATTAAAAATTATTACATTTTTTCTGGTGCATTAACACCTAAAATTGCAAGTGCATGAGCTAATACATATTTTACTGCTAAACAAAGAGCAAGTCTTGCTCCTGCTAATTTTGCATCTACACCTAAAATACGGCATTTATTATAGAAACTATGGAACATAGATGCTAAATCATGTACATATGTTGCAATACGATGTGGTGCTTTATTTTTAGCTGCTGTTGCAATTTCATCTGGATAAGATAATAACTTTTTAATTAAAGCAATTTCTGCTTCATCTGTCAATAAAGAAAGCTGTGGATTTTCAGTTGTTTCAATACCAGCTTCTTTCATTTGACGGAAAATACTACAAATACGAGCATAAGCATATTGAACATAGTATACAGGATTTTCATTAGATTGAGATTTTGCTAAGTTTAAATCAAAATCAAGCTGACTGTCTAAAGAACGCATGATAAAGAAGAAACGAGCTGCATCAGCACCTACTTCTTCGATTAATTCAGATAAAGTTACGCTTTGACCTGTACGTTTAGACATTTTTACAAGTTCACCATCACGATAGAGGCTTACCATTTGTAATAATAAAACTTCTAAATCATCAGCATTATAACCAAGTGCTGCCATTGCTGCTTTTACACGGCAAACATAACCATGGTGGTCAGCACCCCAAATATTGATGAGTTTATCAAATTTACGTTCAAATTTATTATCATGGTATGCAATATCTGCTGCTAAATAAGTAGGCACACCATTATCACGAATAACTACGCGGTCTTTATCATCACCATAAGCAGTGGATTTTAGCCATAAAGCACCATCTTGTTTATACATGTTGCCATTAGCTAAAAGTTTATCACAAACAGCATTAACAGCATCTGGATGAAGTGTTCTTTCACTGAACCATACATCAAAATGAACATTAAATGCAGCTAAATCTTCTTTTAATGCTGCTAATTTTTCTTTTAATGCTAATTCTTTAAAGATGGATAATCTTTCTTCATCAGACATATTTAAATATTTATCACCATCTTTAGCGATAATGCGTTTTGCTGTTTCAATGATGTCTTGACCATGGTAACCATTTTCTGGGAACTCTACTTCTTTACCCAATAATTCAAGATAACGAGCATTTACAGATAATGCCAAGTTATCAATCTGTTTACCAGCATCATTTATATAATATTCACTAGAAACATTATATCCTGCTGCACGCATAAGATTTACTAAAGCACTACCAAAAGCAGCTCCACGACCATGACCTACATGAAGTGGACCAGTAGGGTTAGCACTTACATATTCTACTTGAATTCTTGGTGTTTCTTGTTTTGGTAAATTACCATATTCACTGCCAGCTTTTAATAAATTAGCTAAAGCATCATAAATAACATCAGATTTTAAGTAAAAATTAATAAATCCAGGTCCTGCAATTTCTGTTTTTTCCAAAAAAGTAGCATCTAAACGGCTTACAATTTCTTCAGCAATTTTTCTTGGTGCTACATGAAAAACTCTAGCTGATTGCATAGCAATATTAGATGCGAAATCACCTAATTCTTTCTTTGGTGGTACTTCTAAAATAACAGTAGGTAACTGTCCTTCAGGAAGTGCCTGCTCAGCTATAGCTTTTGCAACTGCATCTTTGATGGCTTGTATAAGCAAATCTTTAGTATCCAATCAAAATCCTCCTAAGTTTTATATTTATCTCTATATTAATTGTATATTAGCAATATATCATTAGTAAACTCAATTTGCTGGCTCTAATCTAATCATAAGTTCATTATCACTTTGCCAACTATTATTTATATATAAAGCATAATCTATTTTTATAGTAGATTTCATGCCTGTAATTATTTCCAAACGATGTGTCTTTACCTTCATTTTTAAATTACCATAAGGTGTTATATAATCGCTTACACTTTCTTTTCCTTCGACAAAAACTTGCTGTTGTTGTACGCCACCAGTTCGCGTAAGCGTCAGGCTATTTTCCTGTATTTTCAACATCGTTGAAGTTTCTTTTTCTTCATTTAAATCTTTTTCTTTATAAATGACATACAAAATACCATTTTTTGTATAAACATTAGCCAATGCCTTCATTTTTATTGTATTTTGTTTATCATTTTTTTGTTTACTGTTAATTTTAACAATAACTTTGTTCATTAAATAGATAATCTCCCTATAAACACATTAAGTTTTATTATAACTTAATCTTTATACCTTGCCAACTGTATTTAGAGAATTATCCTTTAAAAATAGCTGTAAATTTTTTAATCATCTTCACAGGGCGATAAGACTCTTTTGCTTTTCTTAAACCTTCAATGCCCATATCTTCTTCACGATTGATATAAGTCATATCTTGCCAAGTATTAGCTACAAAAGCTTGATTGATAGCTGTATATGCACCATTTACATCTGGATCAGCTTTCTCTACGTGAATAACAGCTGTATCTTCATTTAACTGTTCACCAAAAGTAAATGCCATTACTTTATTAACTAAAAATAATGCTCCACCTTTTAATTTTAACTGCTCAAAATTATTAAGCACTTCAATGATAGCATCTCGTTCAGCTCCGATAAATGGGTCATCAGGAATAAGCGCTAAACGTTTTTTATACCAGCCATTAATCGTTATCTTACATAATGTTATTATATCATTATTAATTGGCAAATATTTAGCTTCTGGATAATTTTTTCGGAAACTATTCAAATGATTTTTCTTAGAATGGAATTTTCGTCCTGATAAATTTATTAAATCTATAGCATTATAGACATAATCATCATCATCGCGATTAGTTGAAAACTCAAATTCTCCATTAGGATAATTTTTTAACTCTTCAACGATATTTTCTTCTAAGCCAGAAAGTGTGAATTCTATATTTTTATCATTAAAATATGCTTTTAATTTATCAATAGCTTCAAATAATCTATCTTTTTTACAAAGTGGCTGAAGTGCAAATTCACTATCCTGGAATTTAGCTTTGAAATATAAAATATCATCTTCAATACACCACATAATGTTATAAGCTTTGCGCCACATAAATAAATTTGTAAAATTCAAATGAGAATTTTCATGATAGTTTAATTTAAAAAAGCTATCTAATCTATCTTTATCATTTATAGTCAATTCATTAAAAATAATTGTAATCACCTTCTTTTTTTAATCTAAAGATACATTATAGCAAATTTTAATTATTTAAATCAAGAATTCTTATTTTTACTTTATAAATTATCTTTTTAAGCTAATAAAATATTTTTTGAAATTATTTTCATTTTACTATTTACATTTGTTCATTTATGAATTATAATGAATTTAAGAAATGAAACTTGAATTTTCTTTTAATTTTAAATTTTAATATTAAATAGATTAATAGGAGGATTTCATCATGATAAATTGTGATTTATTAGTAAAAAAAGCTTATGAAGGCCGTACTAATGCTTACACTCCATATTCTAATTTTAAAGTAGGCGCTGCTGTACTCACTGAAGACGATACAATCTATACTGGTTGCAATATAGAAAACGCTTCTTACGGAGCTACTAATTGTGCTGAAAGAACAGCTATCTTCAAAGCAATTTCTGAAGGTCATCAAAAAATTAAAGCTATCGCCATTGTTGGGGTAGAAAATGATTACACTTATCCATGCGGTATCTGCCGTCAAGTAATTGTAGAATTTGCCACTAAAGATATAAAAATTATCTTAGGCAAAAGTCCTACAGAATATATTGTAAAAACTATGGACGAAATCTTACCTGGTGCTTTCACTAAAGAAGATTTAAAAAAATAAAAATTATCCTTCATTAATATAAATAAATAATAAATATATGAAATAAACATCTAAAGGAGTATTTATAATGAACATCAATAAATTAATCGACCACACAGCTTTAAAACCTAATACAAATAAAGAAAGCATTTTAAAATTAATCGCTGAAGCTAAAACTTATGATTTTGCTTCCGTTTGCGTAAATCCTTGCTGGGTTGCACTTGCTCATCAGGAATTAAAAAATACAGATGTTAAAGTATGTACTGTAATCGGCTTCCCTCTTGGTGCTAATACTACAGAAGTAAAAGTTTTTGAAACTAAAGATGCTATTGAAAAAGGCGCTCAAGAAATTGATATGGTAATCAATATCGCAATGCTCAAAGATAAAGAATATGATTATGTAGAAAATGAAATTCATCAAATCGTAGAAGCTGCTAAAGATAAAGCTATCGTAAAAGTAATCATCGAAACTTGCTTATTAACTGATGAAGAAAAAATTAAAGCTTGCGAACTTTCCCAAAAAGCAGGTGCTGATTTTGTAAAAACTTCTACTGGTTTTTCTACTGGTGGGGCAACTGTTCATGATGTTGCTTTAATGCGTAAAACTGTTGGTGAAGATATGGGCGTAAAAGCTTCTGGTGGTATTCACACTCATGAAGAAGCCATGGCTATGATTAATGCTGGCGCATCTCGTATTGGTGCAAGTGCTGGTGTAAAATTACTCAAATAATGTTATAAAGGAGATCTAGTCATGCCATATATTATCAGTATCGCTGGTTTGTTATTAGTTTTAGCTTTAGCCTTTGTAGCTAGTAGTGACCGTAAACAAGTAAAATATAAACCTATTGTGTTTATGATTTTATTACAATTTTTATTTGGTTTTGCTTTATTAAATACTTCCGCTGGTAATATTTTAATTAGTGCCATTGCCAATGGATTTATGGCTTTATTATCTTGCGCCAACGAAGGCGTTCAGTTCGTATTTGGCGGACTTGCAAATGATGGTCAAATGTCATTTTTCCTTAATGTATTAATGCCAATTACTTTTATCTCTGCCTTAATTGGTATTTTACAACATTGGAAAATTTTACCATTCATTATTAAATATGTAGGACTTGTTTTAAGTAAAGTCAATGGCATGGGTAAACTTGAATCTTATAATGCTGTTGCTTCTGCTATCTTAGGACAATCTGAAGTATTTATTTCCGTAAAAAAACTTTTAGGGCCTTTACCTCCTAATCGTTTATATACTTTATGTGCTTCTGCGATGTCCACTGTTTCTATGTCTATTGTCGGTGCATATATGGTAATGATAGAGCCTCGTTATGTTGTTACCGCTTTAGTTTTAAATTTATTTGGTGGTTTCATTATTGCTTCAATCATTAATCCTTATGAAGTAAAACCAGAAGATGATATTCTTGTTGAAGCTACAGGCAAACGTCAATCTTTTTTTGAAATGCTCGGTGAATATATTCTTGACGGATTTAAAGTAGGTGTCATTGTTTGTGCTATGCTTATTGGCTTTGTTGGCATTATTACTTTAATCAATAATATTTTCCTTGGGGTTATTGGTATTTCCTTCCAAGAATTATTAGGATATATCTTTTCTCCATTTGCTTTCTTTATGGGTATTCCTTGGAGCGAATGTGTTTCTGCAGCTAGTATCATGGCTACCAAAATTGTTTCTAATGAATTTGTAGCTATGATGCAATTAGGCGATATTGCTTCTACATTATCTACAAGAACAGTAGGTATTGTTTCTATATTCCTTGTATCCTTTGCCAATTTCTCCTCTATCGGTATCATCGCCGGTGCTGTTAAAGCTTTAAATGCGGAAAAAGGTAATGTTGTTGCTCGCTTTGGTCTTAGACTTCTTTATGGTGCTACTTTAGTTAGTCTTTTAAATGCTACTATTGCTAGTTTAATAATGTAATAAAGAACAGGTGAAAATTATGAAAAAATTTAAACGTATTCATGTTATAGTTATGGATTCTGTAGGTATTGGCGCTCTACCAGACGCTGATAAATTTAATGACGTAGGTACAAATACACTACTGCATATTTCTCAAGAAAAACATGGTCTTAATCTTCCGAACTTAGGAAGAATGGGACTTTCTAATATTTCTAAACTTGAAGGCGTTGATATCGCTACAAAACCTCTTGGATTTTATTCTAAAATGCAAGAAGCTTCTTGTGGTAAAGATACTATGACAGGTCATTGGGAAATGATGGGACTTTATATTGATAAACCATTTCAAGTTTTTCCTAATGGATTTCCTGATGATTTAATTAAACAAATTGAAGATTTCTCTGGTAGAAAAATTATTGGTAATTGCCCTGCTAGTGGTACAGAAATCATTGCTCAATATGGCGAACGCCAAATGAAAACTGGGGAATTAATCGTTTATACTTCTGCTGACTCTGTGTTACAAATTGCAGCTCATGAAGAAATTATTCCACTTGATGAACTCTATCGTATTTGCCAGTTCTGCCGTGATATTACTCGTGAAGGTAAATATCAATTAGGTAGAATAATTGCTCGTCCATATATTGGTACTTGTAAAGATGATTTTACTCGTACAGCTAATCGCCACGATTACGCTTTGAAACCATTTGGTAAAACAGTTATGAATAGTTTACAAGATGCAAATTTAGATTCTATCGCTATTGGTAAAATCAGAGATATCTTTGATGGTGAAGGCGTTACCAAGGCAATCCGCACAGTTTCCAATATGGACGGTATGGATAAATTCATTCAAATTCTAAGCGAAGATTTTACAGGTCTTAGCTTTACAAATTTAGTAGATTTTGATGCAAAATTCGGTCATCGTCGTAATCCTATTGGTTATGGTGATGCTTTAGAAGAATTTGACGCTAGACTTCCTGAAGTTTTTGCTAAAATGCAAGATAATGATTTACTTATTATCACTGCTGACCATGGTAATGACCCAACTTATACAGGTACAGACCATACTCGTGAATATGTACCTCTATTAATTTATGGAAAACAATTAACATCTTTTGGTTCTTTACCTATTAGAAAAACATTTTCTGATTTAGGTGCTACTATCGCTGATAATTTTGAAGTTACTATGCCTAAATACGGACAATCTTTCTTAGATGATTTACATTAATAAATAATTAATAAATTTGAAATTATATTTAAAGGAACGGTGAATATACTATGCGTATGGTTGATATTATTGAAAAAAAACGTGACGGACATGAATTAACAACTGCCGAAATCAATTTTTTCATTGAAGGTTATACAAAAGGTGAAATTCCTGATTATCAAGCAAGTGCTTTAGCTATGGCTATTTTCTTTCAAGATATGACTGACCGTGAACGTGCTGATTTAACTCGTGCTATGGTAGAATCCGGTGATACTATCGACCTTTCTGCTATTGATGGTGTAAAAGTAGATAAACATTCTACAGGTGGTGTTGGTGATACTACTACTCTTGTATTAGCTCCACTTGTTGCTTCTCTTGGTATTCCTGTTGCTAAAATGTCTGGCCGTGGTCTTGGTCATACTGGTGGTACTATTGATAAACTTGAATCTATTGCTGGCTTCCATGTAGAACTCACTCGTGAACAATTTATTGATTTAGTAAATAGAGATAAAGTAGCAGTTATTGGACAAAGCGGTAACTTAACTCCAGCAGATAAAAAATTATATGCACTCCGCGATGTAACTGGTACAGTAAATTCTATTCCTCTTATCGCAAGCTCTATCATGAGTAAAAAAATCGCAGCTGGTGCTGACGCAATCGTTTTAGACGTAAAAACTGGCGATGGCGCTTTCATGAAAACTCAAGAAGATGCAGAAAAACTCGCTCACGCTATGGTACGCATCGGTAATCATGTAGGCAGAAAAACAATTGCTATCATCTCTGACATGTCTCAGCCTTTAGGCTTTGCTATTGGTAATGCTTTAGAAGTAAAAGAAGCTATCGAAACACTTCAAGGCAAAGGTCCAAAAGATTTAACTGAACTTGTTTTAACTTTAGGTAGCCAAATGGTAATCCTTGCAGGTAAAGCAAAAACTAGCGAAGAAGCAAAAGAAATGCTTTTAGATGCAATTCACAGTGGAAAAGCTTTAGCTAAATTCAAAGAATTCTTAGCAAACCAAGGTGGAGATGCTTCTATCGTTGATGATTTAACAAAATTACCACAGGCAAAATATAAAATTGAATTACCAGCAAAACAATCTGGCTATATTTCCAGAATGGTAGCTGATGAAATCGGTGTTGCTTCCATGATTTTAGGTGCAGGACGTGCTACAAAAGAAGATGTAATCGATTTAGCAGTTGGTCTTGTACTTCATAAAAAAGTTGGCGATAAAGTAGAAGAAGGCGAATCTATTCTCACTATCTACAGCAATCGTGAAAATGTTGAAGACGTAAAACAAAAATTATACGACAATATCTTTATCGCAGATACAGCTACAGCTCCAACATTAATTCATACAGTTATCACTGAATAAATAACCCCTAAAAAAAGACTGCTATGGGCATATATCCCAATAGCAGTCTTTTTTATTAAATATTTCCAACTAATTCAATACTAGGTTTTAATGTTTTAGCACCTGGTTTCCATCTTGCAGGACAAACTTCGCCACCATGTTTAGCTACGAATTGAGCAGCTTCTACACGGCGAAGCAATTCATCAGCGTTTCTGCCAACACTTCCCATGATTACTTCATAAGCTACAATTTTACCTTCTGGATTTACGATAAAGCTACCTCTTTCTGCAATACCATCATCTTCAATCATCACATCAAAAGCTCGTGCTAATAATCCTGTTGGGTCAGCAAGCATTGGATATTTAATTTTCTTGATAGTATCAGATGCATCATGCCATGCTTTATGCACAAAATGAGTGTCGCAAGATACACTATAAATTTCACAATCTATATTTTTAAAATCAGCATATTTATCAGCTAAATCTTCAAGTTCAGTCGGACAAACAAAAGTAAAATCAGCAGGATAAAAGAAAAATACTGACCATTTTCCTAAAACATCAGCCTTCGTTATTTCGCGAAACTCACCATCAACAAAAGCCTGAACCTTAAAATCAACGATTTCTTTATTAATTAATGACATCTAACTATCCTCCATTTAAATAACATTTTCTAATTGATAATAATTATTATTTTATGTTAATATAATATCATTTTATTTTCCATTAGTCAATAATAATTATCATTATCTATATTTCTAAAAAATTGTTCTGTATTTATCAAATATATAGAATATTATTTTATCTTTATCTTATTGTATATATAATTAATAAATTATTATAATATACACATACAAAATACTAAGGAGGTGATTATATGACTTACGATTTGATTATTCAAATAATCAAAATATTATTATCTAATAAAACTTATATTTCTGTATCAAATATTGCTGATAAAACTAATGTTTCTACAAAAACTATTTACAATTATTTAGAAAAACATAGTTTTTTAGAATATATATATCCTTGCACTTTAGAAAAAAGACAAAAACAAGGTGTTCGCATATTAGGAAATGAACAAGCATTAAATAAATTAAAACAGAAATTATCTATTTATGAACAAGAAAAAAATTTATATACACCTATTTTAAATCTTGATTCAACTACTTTTATATTACATTCTTTATTTAGTACCTCTTCTAGTATAACGATACAAAGTTTAGCAGAAAAACTATATAGTAATTCCGTTGCTATTTCATCTATATTAAACAAAATCAATTTATGGTTAAAAAATTATGATTTGCAATTATCAAAAAAAAGTAACTGGGGTTGCCAAATCTTAGGTGAAGAAAAAAATATTCGTCTTGCCTACAAAGATTTCATTATAAAAAGCAATTATCCTATTAAAACTTTAAAAATTAATACTATTGATCGTTTATCTGATGAACATTATCGTAAATTAATCCTTATTTTTGATAAACAAGAAACAGATAAAGTTATTCAAATTATTTCGTTAGCTGAAATAGTATTAAATAATAAATTCACAGATAATGATTTCTATAAATTAACTGTACAAATACTAATATTGATAAAACGTGTACGTCTAGGTAAGTTTATTTCTTATAAATTAAATAATATCGAAAATATTCCAGAGTTCTTAGCAGCTCAAATTATAAAAAACCATATTGAAGATATTATAAAATTTAAAATTCCTAATGATGAGTTATTAGCTTTAACACAAAATATACTATCTGCAAGAAAACAAAAAGAAGATACTATAAATTCATCTAATGATGAATTTATAACAGAACTAACAATAAATAGATTTGTAAAACGTATATCTGACTGTTTAAAAATTAATTTATTACAAGATAAAACTTTTATAAATAATTTAATACTTCACCTTGTTCCAGCTGTTAGACGTAGTAAATATGGTACAACTGCTGAAAATCCTTTATTAAATAAAATAAGATATGAATATACTGATATTTATTTAGCTGTCTTAACATCTATTGAAGAATTAGAAGTATCTGAGAAAATTTTTCTTGATGCTAATGAAATTGGTTACATTTGCTTACATGTTGTCGCAGCAATTAATCGCTGTCAAAAAGGCGGATATATAAAAGTTTGTTTAGTCTGTGATAATGGTATCACTATTACAAATTATTTAGAAAGTACTATTACTAGATATTTACCTGAAATAAAAATCATAGAAAAATGTACTAGTAGTGAATTCTCAAACTTAAAATTAGCAAATTTTGATCTAATTTTAGACTCTACTCATTTAATAAAAAATAATGATAGTAAAATTTTAAAAATAAATGAATTTTTACAAAAAGAAGAAATTCATTATATCCAAAATTGGATATTAAGTAAACATTTATTAGATTTTAATGAAGATGCACCTTCTATTCAAGGAAAAATCTTTTATTTTCATGATGATCTTCCTGACAGAGATAGTGTTTTAAATAAATATGGAAAATATTTATTTGAAAATGGCTATGTTATGAAAGGATATGATAAAAGTCTTATAGCACGCGAAGAAAGAGTATCCACTGCTATGGGACGATATGTAGCTGTTCCTCATGGTTCTAAAGATTTAGTTTTAAAACCAAGTTTAGTCATAGTAAATCTAAAAACACCTATTTTATGGGATGATGAATTTCGTGTAGATTTAATTTTTATTTTAGCTGTAAACTTTAATAAAGTACAAATTAATAAATACTTTTTCTCAAAATTATATGAAATTATAAAAAATGAAGAACTTATATCTGCTATAAAAAAATCAGATGATATAAGTGAAATAGAACAATTATTTTTATAGAAAGAGGTCATAAAAATGAACATTTCCGATTTATTAATTAAAGACAACATACTTTTGAATCTTTCAGTTTCTAGTAAATTAGATGCTTTTAAAGAATTATCTAGTAAATTACTAATAAATAACTGTATAAATGATCAAAAAGAATATATTAATGCTCTCATTAAACGTGAACAAGAATTTAGTACAAATATTGGTTTTGGAATTGCTATTCCACATGCTAAAGATAAGTCTGTGAATAAAGCCTCAATAGCTATTGGTACTTTTTCTCCTGGTCTTAATTATGAAGATGGCGAAGCTCCTGTAAAACTTATGTTTTTATTAGCAGTTCCTACAGAAAGCGATAATCTTCATTTAGAAATTTTAAAAAGATTATCTAGAAAAATTATTGATACCAAATTCAGAGAAAATCTCTTATCTGCTAAAACTGTAAATGACATTTTTAAAATAATGGAAACAATTTAATAAAAGGAGTGTTTTTTATGAAAATAGTTGGTATTACCGCTTGTCCTACTGGTATAGCCCATACTTATATGGCTGCCGAAGCTTTAACAAAAGCCGCTCAAGAAATGGGTCATGAAATTAAAATTGAAACGCAAGGTGTTGAAGTAGAAAATATTCTATCTGATAATGACATACAATCAGCTGATATTGTTATTATTGCTTGTCAAAAAACTGTAGATTTAAGTAGATTTGAAGGTAAACGTGTTACCGAAGTTCCTATTGAAAGAGCTGTAAAAAATCCACAAAAAGTAATTCAAGATGCTATTGATGGTAAAAATATTAGTATATTTGAATTAGCTAAAGAAGATAAAGCTAAGAAAAAAGCTCAACAAACTGGAATTTATAAACATTTAATGTCCGGTGTAAATTTTATGTTACCATTTGTTATTTCTGGTGGTATTTTAATAGCCTTTAGTTTTATGTTTGGTATTAAGGCTAGTGATCCTAATGATCCTAGTTTCAATGTAATTGCAAAAGCTTTAAGTGATATTGGTGGTGGTGCCGCTTTTGGAATGATGGTTCCTATGTTAGCTGCTGGGATTGCATATTCTATTGCAGGAAAACAGGGTATGTGCTCTGGTATGGTTGCTGGTGTAATTGCCAAAAGTATTGGAGCTGGCTTTTTAGGTGGTCTTATTGGTGCTATTTTTGCAGGCTATTTGACTAAAACTCTTATGGAAAAAATTCACTTACCAAAAGCAATTCGAACCTTAAAAGGTCTTATTTTAGTTCCTCTTATTTCTGTATTCATCACTGGTATGTTTATGATTTTCATCGTAGGAGAACCAGTTAAATTTTTATTAGATGGATTAACTAATTATTTAAATTCTATGGATTCTTCTAATGGCGTTATTTTTGGTTTAATTATTGGTGCTATGATGGCTTCTGATATGGGTGGTCCTATTAATAAAGCAATCTCCACGTTCTCTATTGCTCTTATGTCCACTGGAGTTTATGCACCTATCGCTGCTTGTATGGTTGCTGGTATGACACCTCCTCTTGGATTAGCATTAGCTACTGTATTATTTAAGAAAAGATTCACTAAAGAAGAACGTGAAGCTGGAAAATCTTGTTGGGTTTTAGGATTATCTTATATTACAGAAGGAGCAATTCCTTTTGCTGTAGCTGACCCAATTCGTGTAATACCAGCCTTAATGTTAGGTTCTGCTGTTGCTGGCGCAATATCTTTAGGAGCTGGTTGCGCATCACTTGCCCCTCATGGTGGAATTTGGATCTTACCAATACCTAATGTTATAACTAATTTACCTATGTATGTATTAGCACTTGTTGCTGGTTCTATTGTTACATGTTTATCTGTAGCCTTATTAAAACGTAAAAATAATTACGAAGATTAAAATTATTCAATAAATAAAAGGAGATTATATTATGCTTTATAACATGAAAGAATTATTAGCTATTGCTAAAGAAAACAAATTTGCTGTTCCAGCTTTTAATATAGGAAGTCTAGAAATACTCCGTGCTGTTATAGAAGTAGCTGAAGAAACTAATTCACCTGTAATCTTAGAAATCCATCCATTAGAAATAGAATATTTAACTGATCCATTTGTTTTAACAGTAAAAGAATATGCACATAAATCTAAAGTTCCTGTTGTTATTCATATGGATCATGGTTCTAACATTTATGACGTTATGCGTTCTATAAAAAATGGATATACATCTGTAATGATTGATGCATCTAATTTACCATATGAAGAAAATGTAGCACTTACTAAACAAGTTGTAGAATTAGCCCATAAAGTAAATGTATCAGTAGAAGCTGAAATTGGTACTATAGGTGCTATGAATTATGAAACAGAAGGCGTTGATAATGTTTTATATACAGATCCTGAACAAGCTAAAGATTTTGTAAAACGCACTGGTATTGACTGCTTAGCTGTTGCTATTGGAACTGCACATGGATTATATCCTAAAAATTTTACACCTAAACTTAATTTGGAATTACTTAAAATTTTAAATAAAGAAGTTAATATTCCTCTTGTACTACATGGTGGTTCTGGCAATCCAGATGAAGAGGTTACTGCTTCTGTAAGCTTAGGTGTTAGTAAAGTAAATATTTCCAGTGATGTAAAAAGTGTTTTCTTTAAAAAATGTCATGAACTTCTAAATGAAAATCCTAATCAATATGAACCTTGCGATTTATTCCCTAAATGTATTGATGAAGCTAAAAAAGTTATTTATCATAAATTAAATGTTTTAAATACAATTGGTAAGGCTAATTTATATAAATAATAAAAAAACATTCCTTAAATTTTAATGAATTTAAGGAATGTTTTTATTTTATAACTATTTTTTATATCTCTAAAAAAACTATTATTTTAAACCAGTAATTACGCTAAATGTTTTTTCTTCATCAGGTTGTAACATAAGTAGACTTCCAGCTTTTTTTGCTGCTAAAAATCCTTCTGGTCTACATGTTCCTGGAATTATACAAGAAGATACTTGCTGTTCTGGTGTGTACATAATCCAACGTGTACCATATTTAAAATCTTTAGTTGAAAATTGTGTTTTAAAACCATAGCCTTCTAGAGAATTAATCTCTACTACAGCTTCGTCTGTATATTTATCAAGTCTATCAGCTAAAAATACTACTTCTGTGTTATATAAATCAGGATTTTCTAATTTAGTCAAAGTTTTTCCTTCAACTTGTGCTTTTTTTATTTCATCAGTATAGTCAAACCATTCTTTTGTAGGTTTTATATGGCTAGGAATACTTTCACGCAATTTAAAAGCTTCATCTGGTATATTAGCTTTGAATTCACCTTTATCCACATAATGGTGATTTATATGACACATATATTGTAGTGGCATTTCTACGCTTGTAAGATTTTTTACTTGCATACTGATTTTTATATTTGTAGCATTTGCTTTCAAACTTACACTAGGTCTAGCTAAATATTTAAAACCAAAGCCTTGGCAATATTCATATTCACCGCCAATAATAACTTCATCATCACTAAATTCAAGCCATGTAGTATCTAAATCAGCGCAACAGAATTCACCATGCATTGGATGTGTATCTTCACTTGATGGACAACCATTAGCTAAAAGACCTGAATGAAAAGCAAAACAACCATAAGTATCTAAAATATTATTCACTTTTCTTGGTCTAGAAAACATATTCTTCATGGTTAAATCAATGCCATCAAATTCAACTCGCCAAATCATCTGTCCCATATAAGGAAGGACAATTATTTTACCACGAGAATTTGTTACTTCTATCGCTTCTACGCCTGAACTATATTTAAATAAATTTACTTTAAATTCATCATTTTCCATGATAGTTTTTGCATTTTCAGCAAAGAAACCACGCTGTAAATATATTTTTGTATTCATAAATTAACCCTCTTTATTTTCAAGTTTCATTTTGTAATAGAAATACCAACCTATATAAGCAAAGCAGAAGAAATTAACAATAAAGGAAAATTGCATAGAACCTACCATATCGGATACAAATCCTTGTACTGCTGGCATGAAAGCACCACCGATGATAGACATTACAATTATTGCCCCTGCAGTTTCTGTATATTTTTTCTCTACGGATTTCAATGTTTCAGCATAAATAGTTGCCCAGCAAGGTCCAAGTAAAATGCTGATAGCTACTGCTGCATAAATAGCTGTTAAATTTGGAATGAATGCTACATATAAGATTAAAATACAACCAATAATAGCATAAGCTAATAAAACTTTATTTACAGAGAACTTAGTCATCAAGAAATTCGCAATAAATTTACCAACGAAGAAACAAGCAAAGCTAATTACCATGAAATCTGCTGCCATACGTTCATTAATATGAGGCATTAAATCTAAAGCTAAACGAATAGTAAATGACCAAACTGCAACTTGCATACCTACATATAAGAATTGAGCTATAATACCTTTTTTGAATAAGCTATTACCAGAAAGATATTTTAAAGTTTCGCCTAAAGTTACTTTTGGCGTATTCTGATTATTTGCTACTTCTTTTACTTTACATTTTGGATATTTAGTAATTAAGAATAAAATAAAAATAGCTACTAAAATACAAATCATAATTTTATAAGGCTCTAAAGTATGTTGTAACATCTGTAATCTGAATAAATGAATTTGATCTGGAGTCATTTGAGCCATCTGACTTGCTAAACTTTCACCTTCTTGGAAAACTAAATATTTACCAAGTAAAATACCAGATGCTGAACCAATTGGCTGGAATGTTTGGCTAATATTTAAGCGAAGTGTTGCATATTTACGAGGGCCAAGCATAGTACTATAAGTGTTAGAAGCTGTTTCCAAAAAACCAAGACCAATAGCAATGGAGAAAATAGCTACTAAAAACATAGTGTAAGTCGCCATCATAGAAGCTGGGAAAAATAAACTACAACCACCGATATAGAAAATTAAACCAATCATAATTGCTAATTTATATGTAGTTTTACGAATAACTACAGATGCTGGTATGGAAATTAAGAAATACCCACCATAAAAAGCACTTTGTACTAAAGCACTAGCAAAATCGCTCAAAGTAAAAACTGATTTAAATTGCGTAATCAAAATATCATTTAAACTAGCTGCCGCACCCCAAAGTGCAAATAAACAAGATAATAACACAAATTGAAATATTGGGGTCTTATTCAAATAACCATCATCATACTGAATTAATTTACTGCTTTCTGTCATTTTTAACTCTCCTTCAAATTAATCATAAATCTAAAAAAACTTAACCTAAAAAATAAATTATAAATCTTCCTCCTAGCCATTTTTATTCTTTATTATGCCTAATCACTCTTAATAAAACGTTTTACTAAAAACTATAAAATAAAATATATATCATATTTTTAGATATATATTTCAATAAAACGTTTTACTAAAACTCAAACCAAAATTTACATTCATATAATAACATGTATATTTCACTAAGTCAATATTTTCTAAAAATTTTTATTCTACATTAAATTAAAACAAAGACCTCACATAAATAAAAATGTGAGGTCTTAATATTAAAATATAATATATGCTATCGCTAAGGATAATACTGTAGAAGCTGCCATAGATACTAATCCTGGGATTAAATAACTATGGTTAAAGCCGAAACGACCAATTTTAGTTGTACCTGTACGATCAAATGCAACACAACTAATTTGAGCACCACCTGGTATAATGAATACTGCACAAGTTGCTGGGATAAGACCAATTAATACTTCTGCTGATAATCCTAAGGATACGCCAATTGGCATTAAAGCTACAGCTGTTGCTGCTGGACTGTATAATACCATAGAAGTAACAAATAACATTGCACCAAAAAGTATAGGATATTGTATCAATGTTTGAGCAAATACATCTGTAATAAATTTTAAATGTGTAGCAAAAAATGTATCAGTCATCCAAGAAATACCTAAAATACCTACTGCTCCAATAAGACCAGATTTAAATACAGAACCAGAGTCTAATTTATCTCTAGGTACACGACAAACTACCATAATGATAGCACCAGTAGCAAGCATCATGATTTGTAATAAAGTTGGTACAGAAATAGGTTTTCCACCTGGGCCAATATTTGGCAATAAATCAGGATGAGAAGTCATTCCCACAATGATAGCAATAGCTAATAAGAAAATAACTACAGATACTTTTGCTGATGTAGTAGCATTTTGTGTATCTCTTTCCAAAACATAATCTTCTTGGAATTGACCTGTAGCTACACGACGTTTAAATTCTGAATCATCGGCAAGTTCTGCTCCACGTTTGTACACGAATAAACAACCTACTAATACCCCAATCAAACATGCAGGCACTGTAACTGCAAGTAAACTAAGTGGAGTAACACCGATTGGTGCTGTAATTGCAATCATAGCCGCAGCAATCGCACTTGTAGGACTAGCACAAACTGCCATATTAGATGCAATAACTGACATAGACATAGCACGTTCTGGACGAACTTTTGCATTAATCGCAATTTCTGCAATAACTGGATATACAGAAAAAGCTACATAAGAAGTACCACAAATAACTGTGAAAATATATGATACTAATGGGCCTAAAAAAGTAATAGCACTAGGTTTTTTGCGGAGAATTTTTTCGGCCATAGATATCATATAATCAAGACCGCCTGCACCTTGTAATAAAGATACACATGTAATAACAGTCATAATGATGAATACTACGCTTGTTGGCATTTCTCCTACTGGAAGACCAAAACCTAAAGTCAAAATAGCAAGACCAAAACCCCCTGCTACACCAAGACCAATACCACTAAAGCGTCCACCGATAGCTAAACAGATAACAATAACTGCTAATTCTAACCAAAAGCTAAAAATGAAAATCAACCCCTTTTTTATTTTTAGATGATATATATTAAAATACTTAATATATCAAATTATTAATCAATTAATCCTTTAATAATTCTTCTGCTGTATATTGATCTGTAACTAAAATATTTGCAAATTCACCTTTTAATGCTGCTTTTATTGCTGTTATTTTTCTTTGACTACCTGCTACTAATATGCGTTTTTCTTTAGCCTTTAATTCTTCTAATTTTATTCCTACTGTACGTTCATCTAATTCCTTATCACAAATATTTCCTTGAGCATCAAAAAATCTTGAACAGATATCACCTACTGCTCTATTTTGTATAATATCTTTATCTTTTTTATCTATATAACCCAATCTAAATAATAAAGCGTCATTTTTTACAGTACCTACTGTAAAAACAGCAATATTAGCCTGTCGTCCTAAATCTAAAATCTTTTTAATATGTTTATCTTTTTCAATTAATTCTTTTATCTGTACCGTATCAAACATTACTGGAAGTGGTAAATATCGTCCTACTGTAGAAAACGCTTCTGAGAATAATTCTACTACTTCGTAAGCATATGTATTGCTTTGTGAATGACTTATTCCACCTTTTAATTGTACAATCTGCACGCCTTTTAACGCTTTATGTTTTAAATTTAAAGCCATATTATAGATAGTAGTTCCCCAACATACACCAATAATATCGCCATCTTTAGCTATTTCATATAAATAATCCGCTGCTTTCATACTTATGGATTTTTTAATTTCATTTGTCGTATTTAAAGGCGCATAAGCAATCTTTACTACATCTAAATTATACTTTTCACATAAGGCTTCTTCTAAGGAACTGTTATCTTCTATAGGGTCAGCTATATTTATCTGTACAAAACCTTTTTCTTTTGCATATTGCAATAATCTTGATACTGTAGGTCTTGATAAATTTAATTTATTGGCTATCTGTTGTTGGCTATAATCTGATTTATAATAAAGTTTGGCAACATCAATGCTAAGTCTATCCTTATTTTGTTCCATCAATTACACCTCCTTTATATTATATTAAACTGCAAAATTAGCATTTATATCTTAACATATAAAAAATAAAAGAAAAAGCCCACAACCAGAAAGATTGTGAGCTTTGTATTCTCTTTGATAATCGTATGTGATTAACGTTTGGAGAACTGGGATGCTTTACGAGCTTTTTTGAGACCGTATTTACGACGTTCTTTTTCACGTGGGTCACGTGTTAAGAATCCAGCTTTTTTAAGAGCAGGACGAAGTTCAGCATCGAGTTCTAATAAAGCACGGGAAATACCGTGACGAATAGCACCAGCCTGACCGGAAGGGCCACCACCCTGAACGTTAGCGATAACATCATATTTATCAGCTGTTTCAGTTAAGTTAAGAGGCTGTTTAACGATTAAATCTAAAGTTTTAATGCCGAAATATTCATCAATATGACGGCCATTGATTACAACGTTGCCTTCACCTGGAACCAGACGAACTCTAGCAACTGAAGTCTTTCTGCGGCCTGTGCCGTAGTAGGATACTGCCATTATATTGTTCCTCCTTCCAAGTATTATCTAATATTTAATTCCAAAACTTCTGGTTTCTGAGCAACATGTGGATGTTCTGGGCCAGCATAAACATTAAGTTTTTTGTACATCTGTGCACCTAATTTATTTTTAGGAAGCATACCACGAACAGCCATTTCTACAACTTTCTCAGGCTGTGTTGCTAGCATTTTCTGAGGAGTTGTAAAAGTTGTGCCTCCTGGATATCCAGAATGACGGAAATAAGTTTTATCAGTTAATTTTTTACCGCTGAATACCACTTTATCAGCATTAACTACGATGACAAAATCACCAGTGTCAACATGTGGTGTGAATGTTGGTTTATGTTTACCGCGAAGTACTTTTGCAACTTCAGCAGCTAATCTACCTACTGTCTGGCCTTCTGCATCAACTACGTACCATTTACGTTCAACGTTAGCAGCGTTTGCCATGAATGTTGTTTTCACTTGTATATCCCTCCCTGTACAATTTTCAACTATTTAATATTGAATCTTTTTTCTCAATAGATGTCCTTTGCACGGTTCCGGGGCTAGTGGAAGCCGTCATCGAACGTCATACGAAGATATTTTAAAGTAAATGACTTCTAAAGTCAAGTATTTTCTTAAATAAATTTTACAATATTTTTATTGCAGTTTAATAAAAGTCTTATAACTTTGCACTTAAAGCTATATAATGTTCTAATTTTTTTATATAGCTTTGAGCCAATTTACTTAAATGATTATATTTATTATAAATATAACCCACACAGATTTCTTCATCGCTATCAAGTGGAATGGCAATTATATTTGTACCATTTAAATCTTCACTCAATACACCTGTAGATATAGTATAACCATTTAAGCCTATAGCTAAGTTAAATAAAGTCGCTCTATCACTGACATAAATATTTTTACGATGAGATATTGTTGAATGTATCTCTTCGGCAAAATAAAAAGAATTATAAATTCCCTGCTCAAAAGAAAGACAAGGATATGGTTCTAAATCATCAAAAGTAACAATCTTCTTACCTGCTAATGGGTGTTTAGCTGATAAAAATACATGTGGATTAGCCGTAAATAATTCTTTAAAACATAAATCATTTTCCTGGAGTATTTTACGTATTACTTGTTCATTAAATTTACTCAAATACAATACACCAATCTCACTGCGCATATTTTTTACATCATCAATGATTTCATGTGTTTTCGTTTCTCTCAATGTAAAATCATATTCATCTTGAGCATATTCTTTAATTAAATTTACAAAAGCATTCACAGAAAAAGCATAATGTTGCGTAGATACAGCTAATAATCTTCGTGCTGGCTTATCTTTATGATAACGCTGTTCTAATAATTCAGTTTGCTCAATAATCTGTCTTGCATAACCTAAAAATTCCTGTCCACTAGAAGATAAAGTTACACCTTTATTAGTGCGAATAAAAATCTCAATACCCAACTCTTTCTCTAATTCTTTAACCGCATTTGATAAGCTAGGTTGAGAAACAAATAATTTTTGAGCTGCTAAATTCATTGAACCACAATTTACAATTTCTATAATGTATTTTAATTGTTGTAAAGTCATACTCTTCCTTTACTCCTATTTTTTAATTATTAACGCACTTTCGGCAAACTCAAATGATAGTAAATACCTATCATACGCAAGAAAAATACTACAAAAAAGGATATAGGTGATGCCAAATACCAATAATCATCGCCTATAATCGCTATAAGGTAAAATACTATTCCTCCAATTATAGATGGCAATGCATATATTTCTTCTTGTAATACTGAAGGTATTCTTTGCGCTAATACATCACGAATAATACCGCCACCTACTGCTGTTATCAATCCCAATGTAATCGCAAATAGTGGATATTCAGGATAAGCATTAAAGCCTATTGTAGTCCCTGTAACTGTAAATGAAGCTAACCCTAAAGTATCTGCTAATAAATACATTTTACGAAGTTTTCTTCTCGACATATATCGTAAAACTTGGTTGCGATAAATAAAAAAGATAATAAAAGTAATGACTGTTGTAAGCACTATATATAACGAAGTCTTAAAAGAATTTGGAGGAATGTTTCCCACCAAAACATCACGAATAATACCACCACCAATAGCTGTGCTTAAAGCCAATACCAATATACCAAAAATATCCATACGTCTTGATATTCCTACCAAGGCACCTGAAATAGCAAAAGCAATTGTCCCTGCAATCTCAAAAAAAGTCCATAAAAAAATCATAACTATCCACCTTTCTAAAAAGATTTCCAACTAATATTAATTTCTGCATACATTATACAATAATAAATTAATTTAGCAAATTAAACCCAACTATCCTAAAAATATCATTCTAATATATAATATCTATATACATATTTTTATTCAAAGGAGGTTCTATTATGCACATTTATCAACTAAAAATTCGTCAATTATTTCTTGCTTTACTTACTTTTTGTTTTATTTTTATACCAAATTCTGCATGGGCTATACAAAAAGATATCGTCATCTTATACACCAATGATGTTCACTGTGGTATTGAAGATAATCTAGGATATACTAAATTAGCTCAATACAAAGAAGATTTACAACAAGATACACCATATATTGCTTTAGTCGACGCAGGTGATGCCATTCAAGGTGCTCCTATCGGCAAATTATCCACTGGCGAAGCTATCATCAATATTATGAATGAAATAGGCTATGACTTTGCTATTCCTGGCAACCATGAATTTGATTATGATATGGATAGATTTCTCGCTTTAAACGACAAATTATCTTGCGGTTATTTTAGTTCTAATTTAGTAAATACAATTACAGGAAAAAATTTATTGCCAGCTTACAAAATTTTCCAATTCGATGATAAAAAAATAGCTTTAATCGGTGTTACAACGCCTGAAACACTCAATTCTTCTACACCAGCTTATTTTCAAGACGATAAGGGAAATTTTATTTATTCCTTTAATGAAGACGCTACTGGCAAAAACTTATATACTAATATCCAAAAGACTGTAGATACAGTGAAAAAACTCGGCGTAGATTATGTCTTTTTAGTAGCTCATCTAGGTATGAATGGCATCACACCTCGCTGGAGTAGCCTTGCTGTAGCTCAAAATACACAAGGTATTGACGCTATCATTGATGGTCATTCTCATGAAGTCATTCCTACTTTTATAGCTAAAAATAAACAAGGAAAAAATGTTCTCATCACTCAAACAGGCACCAAACTTCAAAATATTGGTAAATTGACCATCACACCACAAGGTGAAATCTCCACTGAATTAATCAATGATTTAACAAAAACTAATCAAAAAACTACCGACTTAATCAATGAAGAAAAGAATAAATATGCACCTTTGCTCAATCAAACAATCGGAACAAATACAGTAAAACTCACCACTAACGATCCTAATACTAATATCCGCTTAGTCAGAAATGGCGAAACAAATCTCGGTGATTTTGTAACTGATGCTTATAGAATAGTTTTAAGTACTGATGTAGCAATCTGCAATGGTGGAGCAATCCGCAATGAATTACCTATAGGCGATTTTTCCTATAATGATATTTTGACAACATTTCCATTTGGCAATATGTGTGTAGTCATAGAAATCACAGGGCAACAACTCTTAGATGCTTTAGAAATGGGTGCTATCCGCTATCCTGAAGAATTTGGTGGATTTATGCAAATCTCTGGTGCTACTTATACCATTAATAGCAAAATCCCATCATCTGTAATAACTGATGAAAAAGGTAATTTCATAAAAGTAGATGGTGCTTATCGTGTTCAAGACGTAAAAATAAATGGTAAAGATTTAGATTTAAATAAAAAATACACCATTGGTGGAACTTCGTATATCTTGAATTTCGCTGGCAATGGTATGACAATGTTCAAAGACAGCCCTATACTTCAAAATGAAGAACTATCCGAAACAGATGTAATTATCGAATACATTCAAAATTATCTTAATGCCACTATCGGCAATGAATATGCCAACCCATATGGTCAAAATCGTATAACAATCATCAAATAAAAAAAGCAGGTATTATTGAACTGCACCCCAAAAGTTGGACACAAAACAACTTTTGGAGGTGCAGTTTTTTTATGACTAAATACTCAAATGAATTTAA
>OCHF01000046.1_pt1 | contig 100372 bp, 92 predicted proteins | sample 1538851 | NCBI WGS metagenome assembly OCHF01 (sample SAMN04571730, study PRJEB22368) | human gut metagenome | biome: human gut; material: stool | host: Homo sapiens | place: Luxembourg | collected 2012-12-07
TCTCCATCTTCATCGCATTCCCATAAAGGTCTTTATTCCATAAAAGTTGTTATAAATGCTGCGAAAATTCTTGATTGTGACATTCCAACCGTAACTTTGCCAGTTCAAACAAATTAAATCATATCAAAATGTAGTAGAATTATAAAAAATCAGCAACAAAATGGAACACAAGAAACAGACCGGGCATGTCTGCCGATGGATGGTTTTTGGCATAACGATTGTCACCATCGTCGTAGGATGTACCATAGTAATCGGCCTATTTGAATGGCGCGACAGAAGCAGGATGGAGAGCAGGAACGCAGAGACACACCTTTGGCGTAAAAACGTGTATGACTTGAATATGCGTGTCGCCAAGTTATCTCTGCTTGGTGAGACATGGAAAAAATGTTAGACATATTATTGTGCGTTTTCTGATTAATACTGCAATTCAATACAATACAATAAATTCAATAGCCAGGCATCCTTCACCTTGTAGAAGGTATGCTCACCGCTTGAGGGACGCACAAGCATCAAGATGTTGTAGTCAAGCACTTGGAAAGTTTCTCTTAACCTTTCCTGTTTGTTCTACTTTTCATTGTATGACTGTATCAACAAATAGGTACCATCAGCATTTAACGTGAGTATTGTTTCAACATCAGGCGGTAATACACCATAATATGTTCCAGTAATAGAATCCAAGCTGGCTCTATTTTATAAAGCATATCATTCGATTTTAATTGAAATATATGCGTGTTGCCAAGTTTTCTATGATTATTTAAATATAGCGTAATACGTATAAAACCATTGATAGATCAGTATTTTGAGATAATGCTGCAATTCTATGCAATAAAATCAAATGTCTATCGTTCTTTAGATAAAACATAAAATAAAGACGTATGAAAGTATCAACAAAACAAGGCTATAAACCGCCTTAAAATTCGCCAGGGTTTATCATAGGATAATTCCCCTTATGTTTTTGAAAGTTTTTCCATATAAAATCCAAGCACTACGGGTTGGAGATGATTACCCTGATGAGGATGTTCTTACAACCTCGGTGGTCAGCTTGAAAAGGTGCATGGCTATAAGTCTTACGGCCACGACTATGTGAGCAAGATTGGCTACGACAAGTTTGAGCAGCGCACATATTTGAAGTATTGCAATGGTGCTGAGACATTCTATACCTACGCCCCACAGTGCCGTACAATGGCGAGGACAACAACGACTATGTGGACGGCGAGGTGGTGCAGCATATTGAGTATGTTCCTTTCGGTGGGTTTTGTTGAGGAGTGCAACAAGGTAATAGAAGAAAAGGACTCTAAAAATAATAATATAAAAGATAATAAATAATGGATACGATACCTCTATGGTGCATAATATTTATTAATTGCATAACGCTCTTGAGTAGTGTATGGATACTTATATATTTATACAGAAATAGGAGTAAAAAAAGTTTTTCCACATATATATATGGAATAGCTTCATTGATAGGACTGTTCTTAGGTGTGATAAGTTTTTTTTATTACATCTGTCATGCATTTTGTGCAATATTATTTGGTATAGAAATATTTATTGATACATATATGGAACAGAAAAAGAGACCTGTTAATAGGACTTATTTCAAAATAACAATTCCTCATCCTTAGTTCTTAAGGGCTACTATGGCGGTATTGGTTTTATATTCTATGGGATAATGGTGATATTATATTACATGATATAATGCATGTTTTAAAGTAAACAGTTGAGCAGAAGGGGCGTGAGTACGGTGCAACGAGTTAAGCGATTAAAAATACACAATCACAGCAATAAAACTATTAATTTTACGTTTTTTTCAAAAAGGGTTGTGCAATAGTGGCTTAAAGGCTAAAAGCACTACCTTTGAATGCTGTTAAATATGGTAATGTTCAAAGTCACAATTTGTGATCTCCAAAATAAAGATAGAAATATGGCAGATATAACGGAAAAGACAGGAAACGGCGAACTGGTCACAAATCGTGACCAGTTGGTTGGTGTTGACAATATAGAGCCTCTAATAAAAATCATTAGAGGACAACAAGTTATGCTTGACCGTGACCTTGCCACACTTTATGGCGTTGAAACAAAGCGTCTTAATGAGCAAGTAAAACGTAATATTAAACGATTTCCTGAAGATTTCATGTTTCAATTGACCAAGGACGAATGTTTAAGGTCGCAAATTGCGACCTTAAACGAAGGATGCGGACAACATTTGAAATACATGCCTTACGTATTTACTGAAAACGGAGGTGATATAAATTAGTAAAAAGGTGTGTCAAAACTGTGTTTTTGACACACCTAATTCCTAAAAGTCAAAAAGATGGAAAAAACATATTATATTTTACAGAAAGAGGCATACAGCATATATCCGCAAGTCGATTGCTTGTCCGTATTCCAAGCACAACAAATCAGTTCTTGGAAAATATTTTCGGGCATAAAGCCAAAGTTAAGTTTTCGTTTGAAAAAGAAAGCAAAGTTTACAGATGTCTTAAGTTCTACAGCAGGTCCATTTACTGATTTTTTAATCAGTTCCAAAGTCAAAGAGATAATTGATAGTTCACATGTCATGCAACATCAGTTTTTTGAAGCATCTATTAAAACAAATGACCAAGAATATGAGTACTATTGGCTGCACTTATCACAACCAAATCTTGTAGATGCTTTAAATTACGAAGAATCAGAGTTTTACCAAACAGAATGGGAATTTCTAAATAAAGGGCCAATAAAAATAAAGTCGTATGAGCACTATATGAAGTTAAAGGCGAAAGACGAAGATGGTTCATTTGGTGTTTCATTAAATAAAATCGTATTAAAAGAAAATTTTGATAGGTCTTTAGATTTATTTTTTTTACTGCCTTTCGATTTTAATATCTATGTGTCGGAGGGTTTAAAGGATAAATTAGAAAGCAGTGGTGTAACAGGATTTTCTTTTTCTAATTCGATTACATTTTAACACTGTTATTCTTATCATTGAGCGTGTGAAATAAACTGGGTTAGGCTATAATATTATGGTTTAACACAGTTTATTTGCATTTTATCTTTCCTTCCTCAGAATGTAATTCTATCTTTCCTCTATTTGGGGTTCATTGCCAAACGAATCTATCAGAATAATATGGTTGGCATCCTTCACCTTGTAGAAGGTATCAAAATGATAGAAGGTAAGGCTTATGTGACGGGCATAAAGTGGGAAGAACATGACTCTGGACTTTTATTTCGCAAACAAATCGTACAAGAGTATGATGACAAGCAAATGCCTTTATCTTCATATCGTAGGTGTATGCCTTGGGAGTTGTCGCAAGAATAGGAATCATTAATCGATGACATATATAGTAGAAAGAAAAAATTGGCTTTTTCTACTCATTCCATGTAAAACGTTTTATCATATGACATGCATATATATACGACAGTAAATCAATGAATCTATACGACAGTAAGTCATCATATATGCAATTCTCTGCTTACCGATAGGTTGATTCAGATACTCGACTTTGGAGAGGTATCTACCGATAGGCAAGTGCTTTCGAGAGTAACTCGAAAGGTTTTGAGTAACTCAAAACATAACTTGCTATCGTCAGATACCTCGATTTTTCAAATCATCTCAGAGTCTGAAACCACGTTGCCTTTTAGGAGTGCGGAAACGTGGTTGAGGCTCGTCAACAATTTCGAGTTTGAAGACATCTATCAACTTCCGAATGGCAGGATTCTGTTTGATGAGGGCTTGAAGTTTTGCTTCTGCAGGCTTGATTTTGAGCAAATAATCAGCAATGTCCAAGCCTTTAGCTTTATCTTCTTCGCAGGCTTGATGCTCTAAAAAGTCGAAAAGTGTTGCACGGATGCCGAGAACTTGCATCATTGGCAGCTTATCTTGCCAAACTGTTGTCGCTCCCAAATCAGGGAATAAGATCACATCTCTGTTTTTCAGAACAGATAACGACTTCGTGTTAAAGCAACCATTCTTACCACCACTTGCTATCCATAAGAATTGAGGAAGATAGTAGGAGGCTATCAAGGCTGTCTTCTCACTTTCAACCAATGCTATAGGCCTGGTCTTGTCTTTATTGATAAGATGTTCACCAAAGAAGCATTGACAGAGATTGAAATCCTTGTGGGGGATAAGCGAGTGTACCCATGAAATATGGTTGTATGGTTCTTTTACTCGCTTACCAGTCTCGGGATAATAGAGCATTACCTTACCAGTTCTCACCTTACCTTGATTGTCAACTTGCCAAAAAACCGTGGCACCAGTCCAGTGTTTGGAAGTTCCGACATGATATTTCTCCATCAAAGAAAGAGTTGCTGTTTCACCGAATTGAGAAGATAGAAACAAGAAAAGGTTGTTTGCCTCATAACATTTCAGAGAACTTCGCATGATGTTCTCGTCTATATAAGAAGTGGGTAATGGCTTTGGCATTTCTCTCTTCTTATATGAAATAGTCTCATCCTTTGTGAATGTCTCATTCTTCTCAGGATTCTTCTCAAAAAAATCCTTGGGAGTGAAGTGATAACCACAACTTTGCTCATGGTTGCAACGACCCACATAGGGAGGAAACTCAATCTTCCCTTCTGTGTCAATATATCGGGCGAAGCTACGTTTCTTATGACATTCTGGACATGTATGTCGGGTAGCGATGCCTTTGTATGGCTCTAATATGAATCTATGTGTACTCATTTCATTTCTTTTTTATGTGGCGGTTCTGTCGGTTTTGTCGCTTTTGGTATTAAAACCGTCAAAAGCGACAAAACCGACAATACCGTCACGAGTTAATCTTTGAATATTCTCCATGCTTCTCTTTGCGAAATAGGACTCCGATGTTATCATTCAGAAATCTTTCCAATGTTCTTGACTTCATGTCGTTCTCTTTGGCGACATCATGAGCTTGGGCCGTAGTGAATGTTGCAGGAAGATGGTTGACGATTGCTTGTTGTTGAGCGGTGAGCATATTCTCGTTGAGGATATTTTGTACTGATATGGCAGAGTTCTTGAAATAATCTGTCAATCGGATGGCTCGCTCTACACTCAGCAGGTCGATGGCTTCTTTATCACATTCTCCACACGTCCATCGTGCCAATTGAATGATCAGACAGAAACGGATGATGTATATCTCCAACTTGCAATAGATGCTGACAATGGTATCATTTGTTTCATTGTCGCATTGCTCGGAGAAATGATGCTGCCATTCATAGAGCCTTGCCTTAGCTTCTTCTGTGAATGATATGACATGAGGCTCGATTTCCTGTTGCTCATTTATTTGACACTCCATATCAATAAGGTGTTGAATGATGGCTTGCCAATCTCGCTCTATATTATCGGGCAACTCTCGGTCACTCCATCTCGCTTTCTGCTGAAGGTTAGGCATTACGAACAAAATGCGATCGATAAAGCCGTTGCTGGAGCGTTCGCCTTTCGCCAACTCACTAAGTATCTTCTTTTGGATGGTTCCGATTACTGAGATATAGGGGCGTTTAATGAAGATGGAACTCTTGGAACTTCTTCTGTCTGATATGGTTGTCTTGGCGCTAAAGACTGATAGCCAGAACTGTTCCTCTGAACCATTGTTATAGCGGTTGAAGTTCTTGAACCATGCAGATAGCTCGTCTGTCCATAGGCACAAACCCCTCTTGTTCTGCGCATGAATATAGCTCAAGCCTTCTGGTGTGACATCAGAGACCAAGAAACGTTTGCGTACGGGTTCTTGCGGGAATCCATCCTCTCCATTTTCAATGCGTTCCTTGCGAGACATGCACATTTTTTCCTCAAACTTACTGTATTGCTCCTCGAACAACTTGTTTTGCTCATAGTCGTAATCGAGGAATGGCTTCATAGCGAAGCTAAGTGGATGGCTCTTGTTGGCTCCTGGTCTTCCGATAAGAGCCATGTATAAGATAGGACTTTCAAGCCAACCTTGTTTCATCTGTGCCAAGTGCGTGTTGCCGATACCAACAGCCAATGCAGTGAGTATGGCTGCTGATATATAGTCGGTAGGAAAACTGTGGCATTCGTGTACCTCCTTGATGATTCTCTGAATCTTGGCAGGAAAGATGCTTACGGGAAACTGGCTACCTGATAGGCGAGTACTCATATCAATAGCCTTATCCATGATAATCATTGGATTGATGGAAGTTTCCTTATTGTTATTTAAAGCTGTCATTTGGCATAGAGTTAAAAGTTATACATTGACTTGGGTTTGCGCTTCATTCCTCCTTGCATGGCTTTTAGCATTTCAGAATGGTTCTGCTCCTTGGTAGCTTTTCGACCATTCTCAATCCATGCAAGCAGCTCATCCTTATAGAAGTATAGCTTCTTACCTTTTTTATAGGATGGCAGAATGCCTTGGTTTACCAATCGATAAATGGTTGGCTTCGACTTCATTATAATAATAGCAGCTTCATCAATCTCAACCAATATATGGTTATTTGCTGATGATGTTGGTTGAAGTGCTGATACCATTTGCTTCAACTCGATAACTTGTTCTGTTAAATAAGATACCGCTTGTGGTAACTTATCAAAGGTGATTCTTTCATTTATCATATCTGTTCATTTTTTATTATTCGGGTACAAAGTAAATGAGTTATGTAATGGGGATAAATATCACTGAGATATAACCTCTGAATAACCGCTCAATGCTTATCAGCAACAATAATGTGTCTTGATTCCGCCTTGAACATCTAAGCTTGGTAGTAATTCTATGATGCAGGTACCTTCCATTCTTAACTTCCTTATAATAGTGGATATTTCCACATCAACCAGCGCATCAGCAAAAACTTGTTTTATAAAGGTTGCTGTATCAATGCCTTTCTTCTTGAAAAGGTTTCCTATATTCCAAGCATAATGCATTAAGTCAATAGTACGAATAGCCTTGTCAACAATCAATGAATGATGTCTCATTTGTGTAGAGGCACAACACTGGAAAATAGCGATGTTGTCACAAAGTTGGTTCAAATGCTCCTCTTTCATGTAGGCAGCAAAAGTTCTTCTGGTATAATCGATAGCTGAGTTTAACAAGACCTTTTCCTTTTTGGCTTTGTCTTTCAATGCTTCCTGTCTCAACTGTTCATAGCTTGTAATACAAGAAGAGGCTTCATCTGCATAGACGAAAGTTACATCTTCCAGATTTAGCTCTTCTCCCTCATCATATGTATTTGTTTCATTGATGACAATAGAAGACAGACGCTTTCTTTCTGTATTGTTTACTGTATTACAAAAGATATGCTTAAACCATGGGGCAAGCAATCGTACGATACTATCTAATGCATGGAGATAAACAACCATCAGTATGGTGGTTGAGATAACGAACGTCAAGTTGCAGCTAAAGGTGTCTACACCATATTGCATAGCTTCGTTGCGAACAAGTGCACCAATGATAGACATTGCACACAAAACCAATAAATGCTGTGTCAAAAATTCTTTTTTAAACTGTTTCATATTGCGTATTATTAATCATTTGTGGCGCAAAAATAGGAAAAACTGCAGAAACTGACACGTGAGTCACGCGTGACTCACGTAAAACTTTTAGGAGCCTTTAACTAAAAAGCCCGATATTGAACATTTTTTCAATATCGGGCACCATGAAATGAATGCAATGGATTTATTTAAGAGAAATCTTATTTGCTGTCTCTCTTTTCTTTGCGTTCACGAGGTCGGCGTATATCTGTGTTGTGCTTACATTCTTATGGGTAAGCATCTTTGAAACCGTGTAAATGTCTGTTCCTAAGGAGATTTGGATTGTTGCATACGAGTGCCGGAAGCAATGGAATGAAAATGGCTTAGTGATTCCTGCCTTCTTCAACCATGCTTTAAGAGGATGGTTAATCATGCTGCGCTTCAATCCCTTGAACACGATACCCGTGCTTGGTTCACCACATAGTTCGTAGGCCTCGTTGCTGATAGGCAAGGTTGCCTCGGTCTGAGTCTTCTGGGTACGAATACGCAAGCAATAGCCTTGGTCGGGAGCTATCTCGAAGTCTTCCCAACGCAATTTTAAGATGTCGCTGATTCGCAATCCTGTGAGGCAAGCAAAGAGGGAGGCAGACTTCAGTACAGGTATATCGCAAGGAGTAGCTGCCAACCGCTTTACTTCATCGAGGGTAAGAAACTCCTTCTTTACATCTTGTGGCTCAATCTTGTCCAGATAGTCATTGATGTTCTCACGCAGCCACTTGTCACGATAGGCGATTTTTAAGAGACCACGGAAAGTAGAGTAGTAACCTGCTGCAGAGTTGAGAGATACCTTTTGTTTTGTTCGATTCAACTGATTTGCATTCAGAAGATACTCTCTGAACTTTTTGCAAAGTTCCACTGTCACATCCCCAAATGTACAATGACCTTGAACAAATTTGAAGAAATGCTTGTAGACACATGTCCACTTGTCATCTTTCTTATGTGTCATCTTCTCAAAGTATGCCAAAAAATCAGCTTTCTGTCGTGTTTTGTCCAAAAAACCAAATTCTTCATTGATGAGTGATTGGGTTCTGATACAACGGATGGCCTCTGCTTTGTTGAGCATATCTGTATTAAACTCACGTTCCATCTCATTCTTTGGATGAGCATAGATATAGATACCTAAATATTCCCTGCGACTCATTTGCATAGTCTCAGGGTTGCGTACTGGTGGATAGAAATCCAAATAAAGAGAAATACGGTCGTTTTTAATCGCTCTTTGGCGAAGAGAAACTCTTGTACATGTATTTACCATGATGTTTACTTTTTATAATGTGATACTTATGTTTCATATATGATCCCGTATTAAGAGATCTTTGAAATCGATTGCAAAATAATAGAGTTATGTAATGGGGTACAACTTAACCTTTTGATAACCGCTAAATAACCTTAGGCTTGCCGATAGCTTTCTCTAAATCTCGCTTGGAAATCTTGATATACTTGCCAATCTTCACCTTTTCAATAGCGTATTTCTTGATACGCTTATAAATCTGGTCCTGACTTAAACCATACAACTTCATGGCCTCCGGTATTGTATAAGAAAGTTGGTCTTCTACGGATTCACCTTTTGCCAATTGTACATGACGCTTGGAATACAGAACATTGTTACCTTCCATTTTTCTTGGAATAGCATTGTGACTAACGAAACTATATACGGCTGTTTTCGTCATACAATATTTCTGTTGAATGTCCATAACAGTCATCCATTCACTGATGGTTGGATCTGGAGACAGGTGTGCAAAATAATCATCCACCTCTTTCTTGTTCCAATATACTCTTCCTTGTATGGATATTCTTGAAATCTTGACTTTCTTGACAATCTCATAGATGGCGGTCTCGTAAGTGTTGTGGACTTCTGCAATTTCCTTGGCAGAGTAATATTCTGGAACAGGTAGCTCTCGGTTTGCATAAACTGCTTCTTTTGAAGCACTTTTATTTGTGGTGTATGGCAAACTATCAACAAGATAATCTATATCTCGCTTTCTGATTAAAGATAAACGAGAAGTAATCTTGGATGCTCGCAACTTACCACTATACACCATATTATATATGGTCTGTCTGCTTAGTCCCAAAAGTATAGCGACCTCTTGAATAGTGAGGTATTCTTTCATGAGGATTTCAGACATGGATTTCTCGGAAGCTTTTCGGTGGCTCATTGTCTCAGCCATCTTTACTTTCTCCTCACGTTTTGCTGCCTTATAGGCATAACTGTTGCATTGCTTGGAGCAATAACGAGTTGTGGATTTTGATGCATAGAAGCTCTTCCCACAATACTCGCAAATTTTTAGAATTCTTTCTTTGCTTGCTGTCATTTGTACGCTTTTTATACTTTTTTACTTAATTTATTGTAGAAAAAGTCGTCTGTCATTACTCCGTTTATTTTCAATAGTCTTATATCATCGTCCATCATTGTCCAAAACTCTCGGCAATCTTGCACTCATTTGCCAAAAATGGAGTCTCAAATTATTACTTTTGAAAAGTGGAGGTACAAGAGCGGTACAAAAAGGTGCTAAAAAAGCCTTACCATTGATTATAACCAATAGTAAGGCTAAAAAGAAAGGTGCTCATTTTGAGCACCTTAACTATCATTTGTTGTCGATATTAATCGTTGTTTATCACGACTTACTTCCCGATGCAAAAGTGCTTGAAGATATTATTTAGCGTTTCCTGGCTACTGATATGTCCGCCAGTGATTTCGCCCAATTCTTCCAATACCATTTTCAGGTCTTCGGCGATGATGTCGCCGCTCATGCCCATTTCCATCGACTCCAATACTCGGGAGAGGGAATCATGGGCACGGAGTAGGGCCTCGTAGTGGCGGGCACTCGTTATGATGACATCGTTCTCGGTAATCTCTGGAATATCAGCGGTTTTTACTAATGCCTGCTCCAGGGATGAAACGTTCTCGCCTGTGCGGGCACTGATGAAGAGTGGGGATTCTGATTCACTGGAATCTGAGCCACAGGAATGGGTGAATTTATCGAATGCAAGTTTATCCATCTTATTAAATACTACCAGCAGCTTCTTGCCCTGGTTCTTCAACTTCATCTCCTCGATTTCTGAGGCTGACGGCTGCTCATCTAATAGCCAGATTACAATCTTCGCCTCTTCCATCTTCTGGAAAGTGCGCTCTATTCCGATGTTTTCTACCACATCATCCGTCTTGCGGATTCCGGCTGTGTCAATAAAGCGGAAGGTGATTCCGTCGATGAGGGTGGTGTCTTCGATTACATCTCGGGTGGTTCCGTGAATGTCGCTCACGATTGCCTTCTCCTCGTGGAGCAGACGGTTGAGCAGGGTGCTCTTGCCCACATTCGTCTTGCCTACGATGGCTACGGCTACTCCCTGCTTTAGGGCATTGCCGGTTTCGAAGGAGTGGGCGAGGGTGGTAATCTTGTGATTGATTTCTTCGGCTAGTGCCTGGAGTTCGCTGCGGTCGGCAAACTCCAGTTCTTCGTGGTCGCTGAAGTCGAGCTCCAACTCCAGGAGCGAAGTCATCTTTAATAATTTTTCGCGAAGGAGGGAGAGTTCGTTGCTGAAATGGCCCTTCAGTTGGCTGAGCGCCATCTTGTGGGTTGCCTTGTTGGTAGAGGCGATGAGATCAGCTACGGCTTCTGCCTGAGAGAGGTCCATCTTGCCGTTGAGATAGGCACGACGGGTGTATTCGCCCGGTTCTGCCTGGCGACATCCTACCTCCGTAAAGCGATGGAGAACCTGCTGAAGAATGTATCGGCTGCCATGACAGGAAATCTCGGTGGAGTTCTCGCCTGTATAACTGTGGGGCGCACGGAACACGCTCACCAGTACATCATCGATGGTGTTGCCATCCTTATCCTTTATTTCGCCATAATGCAGCGTGTAGGGCTTGGCTTCTTCCAGGGATTTGCCGTTGGCAGACTGGAAGATTTTGTCGGTGAGGGTAATGGCGTCGGAGCCGCTGAGTCGGATAATTCCGATAGCACCGCCGGCTGGGGTTGCCAGGGCGCAGATACATTCTTCTTGATTCTTCATTTATTTGTTTCTTTCTTTTAAAGCTTTTGCCCTTACAGGGCGACAGGGGGTGTTTGCTGTTTTAACCCAGGGTGTTGCCCTGGGCTAGGAGCTTCTGCCCTTTCAGGGCGTATTGCTGCAATGGAGCTAGATTCTATCTAATACAACCTTGATGAGATTGTCGATGGTGCTCTTGTAGCCGGTGTTGGCGCTGAGGGCACGGCGGTTGGCGATGACCATGCAGCAGGTTAATGCCTTATGACCGAGGAGAAGGGAAAGACCGGCGAGGGCTGAACTCTCCATCTCGAAGTTGTTGACGCGCAGACCGTTATACTCGAATGCTTCAATCTTCTGATTAAGTTTCGGGTCGGCAAGTGGGGCACGGAGTTCGCGGCCCTGAGGTCCGTAGAAACCGCCACAGGCTATGGTGATTCCGCGTACCATATCATCGCCGGCTATCTGGTTGAGCAGTTCCGGATTGTTGTCTACACAGTATGGGTTGCCAATCTGGTCGTTCCATTTTACCTGGCGCTTGAATTCTGCCTCTGTTTCGAGGTCGCAGATTTCGTTGCGACGGGCATAGAAGTTGATGAGTCCGTCGAAACCGATGCTCTTCTGCGAGGCTACGAAGGTTCCGGCAGGGCAGTTGAGCTGCAGGCCGCCGCAGGTTCCGATGCGCACGAGGGTGAGCGTGGTGTGCTCGGGTTTCTCGGTGCGGGTTTTGAAATCGATGTTCTTCAGCGCATCGAGCTCGTTGACTACGATGTCGATATTATCGCATCCTATTCCGGTGCTCTGCACGGTGATTCGCTTGCCTTTATATGTGCCGGTGATGGCGTGGAATTCCCGACTTGAGACTTCGCATTCCTTCTCATCGAAATGGGAGGCTACGAGGGCTACGCGACCTGGGTCGCCAACGAGGATTACTTTATCAGCCACTTGTTCCGGGCGTAGATGAAGGTGGAAGCAGCTTCCGTCTTCATTGATGATCAATTCTGATTCTGCAAAATATTTGCTCATGGTTCTTTTGATTTTAAGTTATACATTTTATATTAGGGCTTTGCGCCCCTCTGTGTTTAAGATAAGCAAAGATACGAATAAAAAATGAAATGCGATATTTTTTTAATGATTTTAAACAGTAAAAAAACACGAAGGGCAAATCCCGAAAATGGAACTTGCCCTTCTCTTTCAAATCTCTCTTCTTTTATATACTAGTTTTTGCTCCACACGCCCTGAAAGGGCAGAAGCTCCTAGCCCGTACTTAAACCACTTGCTAAACTTGGGTTATGAATTCATAGAGAGCAGGAACTCGTCGTTGTTGCGAGTATGCTGCATATTCTTGTGGATGGTGCTCATCGCCTCGATAGCGTTCATATCTGACAGATACTTGCGCAGAATCCACATGCGGTCGAGCGTTGTCTTGTCCTGCAGCAGATCGTCGCGACGGGTAGATGAAGAAATGAGGTTGACAGCAGGGAAGATGCGCTTGTTGCTGAGTGAGCGGTCGAGCTGCAACTCCATGTTACCGGTTCCCTTGAACTCTTCGAAGATGACTTCATCCATCTTACTACCTGTATCGATGAGGGCAGTAGCGATGATGGTGAGCGAACCGCCGCCTTCGATGTTACGCGCAGCACCGAAGAAACGCTTAGGCTTCTGGAGGGCGTTTGCATCTACACCACCGGTAAGCACCTTACCAGATGCAGGAGCTGTGGTGTTGTAGGCACGGGCGAGACGGGTGATGGAATCGAGGAAGATGACAACATCGTGTCCGCATTCTACCATTCTCTTAGCCTTCTCGAGCACGATTCCGGCAATCTTGACATGGCGCTCTGCTGGCTCGTCGAAGGTAGAGGCGATAACCTCTGCATTCACGGTGCGTGCCATGTCGGTAACCTCCTCAGGACGCTCGTCGATGAGCAGCATCATGAGGTAAGCCTCAGGATGGTTGGCTGCGATGGCGTTGGCAATATCCTTCATGAGGATGGTCTTACCGGTCTTAGGCTGAGCCACGATGAGCGCACGCTGACCCTTACCGATTGGCGAGAAGAGGTCTACGATGCGGGTGCTGAGATTGGTGGTGCGGCGGTCGCCACAGAGATTGAACTTCTCATCAGGGAAGAGTGGGGTGAGGTGCTCGAAAGGAACACGGTCACGAACCTCTGACGGGTCACGGCCATTGATCTTGATGATGCTGGTGAGCGGGAAGTATTTCTCGCCCTCGTGAGGCGGACGAACCTTGCACTCGATGACATCGCCAGTCTTCAGACCGAACTTCTTGACGAAGCTGGATGCTACATAAACATCGTCCGGTGAAGAAAGGTAATTGTAATCGCTGCTGCGCAGGAATCCGTAGCCCTCTGAAATCACTTCGAGCACACCGTTGGATTTCACGAGATTGCTGAAATCGTAGGCTGGTGCTTCCTGCTTGTTCTTGGCTGCAGGGGCAGCAGCAGGTGTGTGCTGGTGAGAAGTCTGTGGAGTGGTAGGACGGTCGAAGATGTCGACAGTAGGAATGGCAGCCTGGTCTTCGATAGGAATGTCGACTACCGGGATGAAATCGGTTCCATCGCCCGGATCACCCTTCCAGGTTCCGTCTGCATCGAGTTCTACCTTCATACCTTCAGTATAGTGGATAGGAGCTGACTCCTGTTTCTTATCGGTTGCAGTTTTTTCAGTAGCTTCTTCCTTTGCCTCCTCAGCTGGAGCCGGAGCTGGAGCTGCTGCTGCGTTCTGTGCATTCATCTTAGCCTGGAGCATCGCCTGCAAATCGCCGCTGATGTTAGCGCTCTCAGCGTTTCCGGCAGAGAACTGCTCTTCAGGAACGGCTGCCTGCTCAGGAGCTGCTGCCTGCTCAGGTGCAGTCTGCTGGTTATTGGCTGTTGCCTCTTCCGGCTGTTCAGCCTCAGTAGCAGCCTGCTGGTTAGCCGTCTCCTGTGCATCTTTCGCCATCTGCGCTTCTAGCTCGGCTTTTACCGCCTGATGCTTTCTGATGGCAGCTGCTCTGGCTTCTGCAATGGCTTCGAGTTCAGCCTTGCTTCTTCTGCCGCGGTGTTTCGGGAAGTTGGCAAGTACCTGAGCCTCGATGTCTTCGCCTGATTGGTTTAGAGTCTGCTTCTGGGCAGCTGATTGTAAACTCTGCTCTGCCGGACTGAACTGGATTTCTTCCTCAACCGCTGGGGCTGGGGCAGTTTCGCTCATAGCCTGAGGAGCAGTCTCGCCGCCGTTAGGACCCAATACCTGATTCTTCTGCACGTCGAAATTCTCTCCTTCATTACCGTGTACGGAATAAACACGGTCTTCTTTCTTGGTTGCAATGCGGGTGCGCTTACGCTTAGGGGCTGCTTCAGGAGCTGGCTGTTCTGCCTGGGCGTCGAGAATGGCGTAGACGATAGTTCCCTTGTTATCGCTCTTCTTTACCTTGGCTCCAAGTTCCTTGGCAATGTCCTTCAACTGAACGACACTCTTTGCTTGTAATTCTTCTTTGCTATACATATATTATATATTGTATATTAATGATTTTCTTTCTGAAATGTCGCGTTTCTGAATGGAAACACGGTATTGATTGATAAATTCGTGTGCAAAGATAATTAAAAAATTTGTTTCTGCCAAATATTTTGCCTATCTTTGCACAAAAAAAATAAAAATGGCTAGTCAAATACCCTATTTAGACGTTCAAAACCTCACCAAACGCTTTGGTGCACAGGTTCTTTTTGATAATATTTCCTTCTCTATCGCTGAAGGACAGAAAGTGGGACTCGTGGCGAGAAACGGCACGGGAAAGTCTACGCTCATGTCGGTGCTGATGGATAAAGAGGGACATGAGAGCGGAGACATCATCTACCGACGCGACTTGAAGGTGGGCTATCTGGAGCAGTCGCCGCAGTTTGATCCGGAGGAAAGTGTGCTGCAGGCGTGCTTCAATCATGAGGATGATCCGGAGAAGGTGCTGAAGGCGAAACAGATTCTCACCCAGCTGCACATTACCAACCTGGAACAGCCGATGGGACAGCTCAGCGGCGGACAGCAGAAGCGAGTGGCGCTGGCGAATGTGCTGATTACGGAACCCGACTTTCTGATGCTGGACGAGCCGACCAACCATCTGGACTTGGAGATGATAGAGTGGCTGGAAGGTTATCTGAACCGCGGCAACAAGACCATCTTCATGGTTACGCACGACCGATTCTTTCTGGACAAGGTGTGCAATACGATTCTGGAACTCGACGACCGCACCATCTACACCTATCGTGGCAATTATGCCTATTATCTGGAGAAGAGGCAGGAGAGAATGGACAATCTGAGAGCCGAAATTCAGCACTCGAAGAATCTCTACCGAAGGGAACTCGACTGGATGCGCCGTCAGCCTCAGGCTCGCGGACACAAGGCGAAATACCGCGAGGATGCTTTCTACGAGCTGGAGAAGGTGGCAAAGCAGCGTATAGAAGACCGACAGGTAAGGCTGAAGGCTTCTACTGTTTATATAGGTTCGAAGATTTTTGAATGCCAGTATGTGAGCAAGGCTTTCGACGACAGAGGGCAGAAGAAGGTGATTCTCGACAACTTCTACTACAACTTTGCCCGCTTCGAGAAGATGGGCATTGTGGGTAATAACGGAACGGGAAAATCGACCTTCATCAAGATGCTGCTGGGCGAGGTTCAGCCCGACAGCGGCAAGTTTGACATCGGCGAGACGGTTCGCTTCGGCTATTTCTCGCAGGAGGGACTGAAATTCCGTGAAGACCAGAAGGTGATTGACGTGATTACGGAGATTGCCGATTACATAGATCTGGGCGGCAAGCACATGACGGCTTCGCAGTTTCTGCAGTTCTTCCTCTTTACGCCCGAGGAGCAGCACAACTACGTTTACAAGCTGAGCGGCGGCGAGAAGCGCAAGCTTTACCTCTGTACGGTGCTGATGAGGAATCCGAACTTCCTGGTGCTGGACGAGCCGACCAACGACCTCGACATCCAGACGCTGCAGGTACTGGAAGAATATCTTCAGGATTTTGCGGGTTGCGTAATCGTAGTGAGCCACGACCGCTATTTCATGGACAAGGTAGTAGACCATCTGCTGGTTTTCAAGGGCGAAGGCGAAATACAGGATTTCCCAGGCAACTATACGCAGTACAGGGAATGGAGCCGGATGCAGGCGAAGGACGAGGCGGAACAGGCGAAACCGGCAAAGAACGGAAATACTACGGCAGAAAGCGACGGAGCAGGCACGGCCAAGCGCGACGCCAATTTTGAGAACAAGCGCAAGATGAGCTACAAGGAGAAGCGCGAATATGAGCAGCTGACCCAGGAAATAGATGCGCTGACCGAGGAACAGAAGAAGCTGGAAGAGGAACTCTGCAGCGGAAATCTATCGGTTGAGGAACTGACGGAGAAAAGCAAGCGCCTGCCTGAAATCAAGGATGAACTTGATGAGAAGGAAATGAGATGGCTGGAACTGGCTGAAATGCTCTAGACTTAGAAGTACGGGCTGAAGGCACAAAAGTTCTAACGCCTCTCGCCCTGAAAGGGCGTGTGGAGCTCACTTGCGAAACTTGAAAATAATAAAAATAATAAAGAAAATAGAAAGAATGGAAATTAAGAAATCAGAATTTACAATATCGGCTCCACGAGTGAGCATGTGTCCGAAAGATACGAAGGCTGAATATGCTTTCATCGGCAGAAGTAATGTGGGAAAATCGAGCCTCATCAATATGCTCTGCAACCACAAGGGCTTGGCTAAGACTTCAGCCACACCGGGTAAGACGCTGCTTATCAACCACTTCATCATCAACAACGAATGGTATCTGGTTGACCTTCCTGGCTATGGTTTCGCCAAGCGTTCGAAGACCGTACAGAAGCAGCTGGAACAAATGATAAGCAGTTATATTCTGCAGCGCCAGCAGTTGGCTAATGTCTTTGTGCTCATCGACGTGCGCCACGACCAGCAGAAGATAGACCGCGAGTTTGTAGACTGGCTGGGCGAGAGCGGCGTTCCTTTCTGCATCGTCTTTACCAAGGCCGACAAGTTGGGTCCGGTCAAGGCTCGCATGAATGCGGAGAAATGGATGCATGCGCTGGAAGACCGCTGGGAAGCACTTCCACCTTATTTCATTACCAGTAGTGAAAAGAAGATGGGACGCGACGAGGTGCTCGACTATATTGACGAAATCAACAAATCGCTCGCCGGAGAATAATCTTTCGGGAGAGAATAAACCAACAGAGAATGAAACAGATTAATTGGGGATTTATCGGCTGCGGAGAAGTAACCGAAAAGAAAAGCGGACCGGCTTTCAACGAAGTGGAGGGTTCGCAGGTGGTGGCTGTGATGAGCCGAAGCGAGAACAAGGCACGCAGCTATGCTGAGCGCCATCATGTGCGCAAATGGTACACGGATGCATCGGAATTGATAGAAGATCCCGATGTGAATGCTGTTTATATCGCCACGCCACCTTCTTCTCACGCCACCTTCGCCATCATGGCGATGCATGCGGGCAAACCCTGCTATATAGAGAAACCGCTGGCAGCGAGCTACAACGACTGCATCCGCATCAACCGCATCAGCGAGCAGACGGGTGTTCCCTGCTTCGTAGCTTACTATCGCCGTTATCTTCCTTACTTCCAGAAGGTAAAGGAGATTATCGAGAGCGGAACCATCGGTAACGTGGTGAATGTTCAGGTGCGCTTCTCGGTTCCTCCGCGCGATCTCGACTTTCAGAGCGGCAAGGAAATGCCTTGGCGACTGCAGCCGGATATTGCGGGCGGCGGCTATTTCTACGACCTGGCTCCTCATCAGATAGATTTGCTCCAGAATCTGTTTGGTGTGATTACCCGTGCGCACGGCTATCCTGCCAACAGAGCGCATCTTTATCAGGCTGAAGATACGCTCTCGGCGTGCTTCTTCTTTGAGAGTGGAATTCCGGGCAGCGGAAGCTGGTGCTTCGTGGGACATGAGAGTGCGAAGGAAGACTGCATCGAGGTGATTGGCGAGAAAGGTTCGCTCTCATTCTCGGTGTTCACTTACCAGCCGATAGAAGTGATTACGAGCGAAGGAAAGAACTTGATTACGGTTCCGAATCCGCCTTATGTGCAGCTGCCGCTCATCAAGAGTGTGATTCAGCATCTGCAGGGAATAGGAAAATGCGACTGCACCAGCGTTTCGGCTACGGCTGTCAACTGGGTGCTGGACCGAGTATTGTGGAAGAACTGATTTTTTACAAAATCATCATCAGGATTAGAGCGTAAGTTATGAAGAGATGTTTCTGTATAGTAGGATTTATCTGTTCCCTTGCCTGCACTTCGGCAAGGGCAGGGGAGCCCGTGGATTCTACCATGCTGGGAACGCTCTTCAACAAGACGATGTTCATGTCCAATTCCCAGGACAGCCTCGTGAAAGAGCGCCATCGCAAAACCTTCTTCCATCAGGTGGGAGATGTGTTCACCCGGTTCTTCAGAGAATTCAACAGTACGGATTCGGCTTATATAGAAGACCAGCATTACAATTATACGGTGATGCTGCAGAACACCAATACCTACGAGGAATATACGCTCAGAAACAGCGAAGGACAGAGCATTTCCTTCTCGCCTGATCCTTCTTACCGCCTGGGACCTTATCTGGGCTGGCGATGGGTGTTTCTGGGTTATACGTTCGACCTGAAACACATTAATTTCAGGAATAACCACACTAATAAAAAGGAGTTTGACCTGAGCCTCTACAGCAGTCTGCTGGGAATAGACCTGTTCTGGCGACAGACGGGAAATGACTATCATGTTCTGCGGATGAATCTGGGTGAGCACATCGATTGTGACCCTATCCGCAAGGCTCCTTTCGACGGTTTCAAATCGAGCATCAAGGGATTCAATCTTTATTACATCTTCAACCATCGCCGCTTCTCTTATCCTGCCGCCTATTCGCAGAGTACGGTGCAGCGGAGAAGTGCCGGTTCCATGCTTCTGGGAATCGGTTACACGGAGCATGAACTGGAGGTGAACTGGGATAAACTGACCAATCTTGTAGATGAAAAGCTGAACAAAAATCTGACAAACGGGGGAACTCCGGAAGCTAAGATAGACAGTTCGCTGATGTTCAGTAAGGTGAAATACAGCGATGTGAACGTAACCTGCGGCTATGCTTACAACTGGGTTTTCGCCAAGAACTGGCTCTTCAACGCTTCGCTCTCGGTAGGTGTGGCTTACAACAGCTCGAAATCGGATAATGAAAGTGAACATCTGGACATTACCAACTTCAGTTTCAAGAATGTGAACCTGGATGGAATAGGCCGCTTCGGTATTGTGTGGAACAACACGCATTGGTACGCGGGCGCCAGCACCATCATCCATTCCTACAACTATAAGAAAAAACAGTTTTCTACCAACAATTCGTTTGGCTCACTCAATATTTATGTGGGTGTGAACTTCGGCAGGAAACGTCATCATTAACATATAAAAAGAGAAGAGATGAAAATATTTACGAAAATGGCAGCTGTCGTGCTGGCTTGCGTGCTGGCTGTTCCGGGAGAAGCCAGGGTGAATGTGGTTTATCAGCGGCAGGACAGCCTGCGGATTGTAGGACTGCTGCAGCAGGCAAGGGCTATGAAGAAGAAACCAGCCAGTTGGATGCTCTGGTTCGGCAAGCAGATGGCGGGCGTTCCTTATGTGGGCGGCACGCTGGACCGGACGAAGGAAGAGGTGCTCATCGTGAACACCCGTGAGCTGGACTGCACCACATACGTAGAGATGGTTACGGCACTCACCCTGTGCGCCAAGAAGAACGAGACTTCTTTCTCGGCTTTCTGTGAACATCTCCGAAATGTGCGTTATGTGGGCGGAGAGATTTCCTATGTGAAGCGCCAGCATTATTTCACGATTTGGATGGATGCAAACGAGCGCGAGGGAATCGTGAAGAATATTGCGCCCAATCCTCCTTTCTCGGCCGTTCAGACCGTGAACATCAACTGGATGAGTACGCATGTTTCGAGCTATAAGATGCTTAAGGCTCATCCGGAATGGAAATCGGGAATCAGAAAACTGGAACAGAGTGTGAACGGCAAGCGTTACCGTTATGTTCCGAAGGGCAAGATTGCCAACACGGCAGTTTTCCGCAACGCTATTCACGATGGTGACATTATCGCCATCATTACCAACAAGAAGGGTCTCGACACGACCCACATCGGTATTGCTTCCTGGCACAAAGACGGATTGCATCTGCTCAACGCCAGCAGCATTCACAAGAAGGTGATTGATGAACCGATGACGCTTTATACTTACATGCATAAACATCCGGTGCAGATAGGAATCAGGGTTTGCAGAGTTCAGTAAAAAAATATTAGAAAAGAAAAGATAAATGGAAGAGAAAAAGAATTTTGAAGCGATTTTCAAGGAAGATCTTTATCAATATCTGCTGGGTATTGATAAGGTAGATGCTCATTTGCCGGAAGCTCCGGATTTGGAAGAGCTGTGGCAGAAAGTAGGCGAGAGTTATCTGCCTGATGCGATTCGCGAGTTTGCCAAATATCCTACGGTTTCATTGGGTTGGATCATGTATGTAGGAATGGCGCTTGCCAAGTATTGGGATGAGGATTGGGAACTCTACAGCAAGGTAGAGAATCATTATGAATATCTTCGTGACAGAATAGATTTCGACCACATGGATGATTACATCTGCGAAAAGGTTCTGCTGCTGAATGAGGAAGCGCATAAGGCTGTTACGAATGTAGTGGCAGAATGTGCTTCGCGTTCTTACAGCAAGCTGATTCATCTGAATCTGCAGCCTGGAAGCGAGGAAGCCTTCCGTGGTTTCGTTGCCGCCCTTCACCAGATGTTCCTCATGGGAATAGCCGTAGAGCTAAAAATGCTGGGTTACCACATGACTAAAATGTAAAAGAAAGTCCGTAGGCGTTCTGTTAAAATGCCTACGGACTTTCTTACTTATTGCTAAAATTATTATTTCATTTTCTTGAGATATTCTCCAGCGCGGGAATCGCCGAGCTCCTGGGCTTTCTTCAGGTTCTTGATGGCCTCTTCCTTATTTCCTTTCTCCTTCTGGAGCAGACCTAAGAGAAGGTAGCCGTCAGCATATTCAGGAGCCAACTCTATGCAATGGGTGGCAGCGCTGATTCCTTCTTCATAACGCTTTACACGCAAGTCGAGACTTGCCCATTCTGCAAAATATGTAGGCTCTTTAGGAGCCAGGTAACAGGTGCGGGCAATATCAAGCAGGGCTGGCTGCCACATGCGTAACTTGGTTTCGCATTGGTAACGGGTGTAGAAGAAGGCTGGCGAAACAGGACGGGCAATGGAATCGTACATGTTATAATCCTGAATAGCGCGGCGGAATTCACCCTGCTCTTTCAGAAATTCTCCACGTGCCAGATAATAATTCGCAACCATTCCGGTCTTGTTTCCAACGCTTACCGCACTATCGAGCAAAACCTCAATCTCCTTGGCTGGAGCCTTGAGATTCTTCTTAGCCTGGGCAGCCTCAAAATAGAGTTCGCCGCTGAGAAGTGAAGTATTGGTCAAATCCATGAAAGTATCGTAAGCTTTCTGATACTCACCCTTTACAAAATTAATCTGCGCTTCCTGATGGCGGTAAATAGGCTGAGCCTTGATTTCGTATGCCTTCTGAGCCTCAGCTATGGCCTTATCAAGCGTCCAGTCCTTATAAACAGAATCGCCCTTGTAAATAATCTTCTGATAAATCAGGTCGGCATAGTTGGAATGAGCCTCATCCTTGGCAGACGATTTCTTAATGCCTTCTTCCATCAGTTTGGCAGCTGCATCATATTCTGCCTTATCCGTCAGATAAGCGGCTTTCTCCTTGTAACCGAAGGCTGAAGTAGGGAATTTGCTGATAAACTCATCGCTATATTTCGCATACACATCAGCTGTAGTCTGGCCTTTCTTCAGAGTCATCATCGTCATCGCTTCGTTCTCTGTATCAGGAAGAGCTGTACGGATGGTGGTTTCGCGAAGGGCTGCATCAAGACTCGAAAGACCGGTTACCTTCAGCTGCTTGGCGTAGTTGGCGTCGATGGCCGTAACCTGACCATTGCTGTGCATCAGACCGATGACCTGTCCGTTCTTGTTGGCAAACGGACAACCTACTGCATTTTCGGGAGCACTATTCGAGAAAATGTAATAGTTGTACGTAGTCTTGAACTTCTCTACGCTGCTGATGTCCTCCTGCTGGTAAGCCGGCTTCTTGATAGAATAAGGAACCAGCCAGACCTTGTCGCCAGCAGCCGATTCCTTGGTTGCGATAGGGGCAGCAACTGTAGAGGCGTTGATGCGGAATTTAGCCACATCGTAGAGCTCGTCGGCTCCCATGATGGCCTCAACAGGAATAGATTTGCCGGAAGCGTCAACAACGCTAGCCTTTACTGCTCCGACAAATGGCTTGAAGGTGCTGATAGCCGTTCCCTTGTTGTCGATAAAAACACCTTGGGTAGAGGCGATAATGTCGCCTTTCTGATTGAAAGTAGTCAAGGTGAAAACGCTCTTAGCCAGTTTCTGGACCGAACCCGGCTGGGCATAGAGGGACGATGCTCCGAGCATCAGTCCCATCATGATCATATTTATTTTTTTCATAATCTTATTTGTGTTGCTTATGTTTATTGAGCAACTCCTTAGCATTTGCCAGGGCAGCAGGCGTAATGTCGCTTCCGCTGAGCATCTGGGCGATTTCTTCTATACGCTGCTGCTCGTTGAGTTCCTTCATGTGAGAAAGAGTTCCCTCTTCGGTTTCTTCTTTCAGAACCTTGTAATGATGGGTTCCCATGGAAGCAATCTGAGGCAGGTGGGTGATGGAAATAACCTGGCGGTTCAGGTTGCCCATCTCTGTCATGATTTCCGCCATCTTTTCAGCAATCTTACCGCTTACTCCCGTGTCGATTTCATCGAAGATGATGGTTGGCAGTTTTACGGCGCCGCTGATCATGGCCTTCAGAGAAAGCATGACGCGGGCGATTTCTCCACCGGAAGCAACCTGACTCACCGGCTGGAGAAGCGTGCTCTTGTTGGCGCTGAACAGGAAATTGACCTTGTCAACACCATCAGAACTGAGCGGCTTGGCGGAGAATGAAATTTCGAAGCGGACGTTTGGAATTCCCAGAGGAATGAGACGTTTCTTCATTTCTTCTTCTATCTTTCTAGCCGATTTCGTTCGGATGGCAGTCAGTTCACCAGCCCGTTTTTCAGCCTTGACAAGCAGAAGGGCAACTTGCTTTTCCTGTTCTTCTATGTCTTCATCTCCATTATCGATGTGCTGCAACTGTTCGTTGATTCGCTCGCGAGTGGCGATGAGTTCTTCTACATTTTCCACATGGAATTTCTGCTGGAGCGAGTAGAGCTGGTCAAGCCGGGAATTGATGGTTTCAAGCCGGTTCGGGTCGAACTCAACATTGTCAACGCTTCCGCTTATTTCCTGGGCAATATCCTTGAGTTCTATATAGCTGCTCTGCATTCGCTCAGCCACCTCCTTCACATCCGGATAAACCTCCTTGATGTTGTCAATCTGCTGGGCTGCATTCTTCAGTTTGTCGAGAATACTGCCGTTTTCGCCCGAGAGTGCATTATCTGCCTCATAGAGAGCAGTCTTGATGTCTTCAGAATGGCTCAGGGTTTCTGCTTCCTGTTCCAGTTGCTCAAGTTCGCCTTCCTGCAGGTTTGCATCATCCAGTTCCTTAAACTGGAAGCGCATGAATTCCTCGTTCTCCCTGTTCTTTGCGATTTCCGCTTTCAGGTCTTCCAGCTGTTGCTTAGCCTTTTTATAGTTCTTGTATTCGGCAAGATAAGCCTTCTTCTGCTTTTCATCGTGGGCAATAATGTCGACCACGCTGAGCTGGAAGTCTTCCTTCTGCAGCAGGAGGTTCTGGTGCTGCGAATGAATATCGACGAGCTGTTCGCCCAGTTCTCTCATCTTACTCAGGGGGACGGGCGTGTCGTTGATGAAGGCACGGCTCTTTCCGGCAGCTGTCAGTTCGCGGCGGATGATGGTGTCTTCTGCATCATAATCAATATCGTTAGCATCGAAGAAATCCTGCATTCCGTATTTTGACAGGTCGAAGTGGGCTTCAATCACGCATCGGTCTCTTCCTGCCTTGATGGCCTTGCTATCAGCACGGTTGCCCAGAAGCAGTCCGATGGCTCCGAGAATGATGCTCTTTCCGGCACCCGTCTCGCCCGTGATGACTGAGAATCCTGGATGAAGAGGAATGTCCAACTCGTCAATCAACGTGAAATTCTTGATGTATAATTGCTTGAGCATAATTTCTTATCTTATTGTTTTAAAGGAACTTAACCTATCTAGGAAGAATCTTTGCTTTATCATCCGAGAAGTTGCCTCGAATCATTCTGCATGTAGCCTTATTCCTTGATTTTGTCCCAATATGAGTTTTGAGAAGGATTGATGGAGAAGAGCAGCTCATAAATGCTTTCTTTCTCTTTCTGAGTGCCATGTTTCTGATAGATGTTAGCAAGCTCGTCCTTCTTATAGTCGGTCCAGATTTGTGGCAGCAGACTGAGCGGTCTGTCCGTACGTGCCTTCTTCAGATCCTGGAGCAGGGTGTTGGTGATTTCAGTTCTGCCTCGTTCCACATTATTCGCCATTTCATCGAGCCCTTTTCTGTAATAGTTGTATTGCAGCATTCTGAAAGGTTCCATGGCTCCGTCGAGATAATCGGAAATGATGGCGAACCGGTTTCTGTTGTCACTAAACGCTTTCCAGCCCGGAAAATCAAGATTTTGGGCGTTGTTGGTGAGGTTCATGCAACGTTGCAGAATGTCTTCACCACCTTTGGGCGCAAAACTGTCAAGATCTAAACCGATGATGAGGTAAGCATAGTAGGCGAGCAGAGCCGTTAGCTGGTTGTCAATCCGCTCTTCGGTAAACTCCAGCTGGTCGAACTCGGCAAACTTGAACGTGAAGTTTTCATCCACATTATTATATAAGGTGGACGTATAGGCTGAATTGTAGACGGGACGGTTGGCCTGGATGAGCGCCTTGCAGGTAAAGATATTCTGGTCTTTATCATACTTGCTTACCGTGATATTGAAGTTGCACACGATGCGCTCGTTCTTCCTGAATTGAAGATTCGTCCATTGCCTGTCGTTCACAAACTGCTCAAGAGTTTGCTGCAGATTATCGAATACCCGGTTTTCCGTGCCCTGAATCTGTGCATGGTTGATGGTAATCTTAGCCTGCAACTCCTGAGCGGCTGATGTGATGGGACTACAAGAGATGAGCCAGCTCGTTGATAATGTCGCGAGCCACTTCAGTTTTCGGTTTCTTCTCATATTCTTTCTTACCCTCTTCAGAAATAATCGTTATCTGGTTGTCATCCGTACGGAATGTGGTTCCCGGATTGCGAGTAGAGTTAAGCACGATGAAATCGGCATTTTTCTTTTTGCGCTTTTTCTGTGCATTAGCCTCTTCATCGTTGGTTTCCAGGGCGAAAGCCACAATTCGCTGATGTTTTTGTTTCATCTTGCCAAGGGCTGCAGCAATATCGTGAGTAGGGACGAGGCGGAGTTCCAGATCATCTTTCTCGCGCTTGATTTTCCTGTCAGCAATCTCGCTTGGCTTGAAATCAGCAACAGCAGCACAGAGAATGGCTGCATCGGTAGAGGCAAAAGCTTTAGTGGCTGCCTGATACATTTCCTCGCAACTTTCTACATCGATGCGATGAATGGCTTCGGAACAGCTGAGCGAAACCGGACCTGCAACCAGCGTAACCTCAGCACCACGACGGCAGCACTCTTCAGCAAGGGCAAAGCCCATTTTGCCGGAAGAATAATTGCCGATGAAACGTACCGGGTCAATCTTTTCGTAAGTTGGTCCGGCTGTAATCATGATCTTCTTGCCTTTCAAATCGAGCTTATCGCTTTCTTTTTCCTTGCAGTTTTCTGATGCAGCTTCATCGGTCTCTGCATTCTGCTGAGCCTGTTCATCGAAGAATCTGTCGAGGCATTCTACGATAATATCAGGTTCTTCCATGCGTCCCTTTCCTTCCAGTCCGCTTGCCAGGAATCCCACTTCAGGTTCTATGATATGATTTCCATAGCCCAGAAGTGTTTTCATGTTGGCTTGGGTAGAAGGATGCTTATACATGTCGAGGTCCATGGCTGGAGCGATGAAAACAGGCGCTTTCATCGACAGATAGGTTGTGATGAGCATGTTGTCAGCAATTCCGTGAGCCATCTTTCCCATGGTAGAGGCTGTGCAAGGAGCGATGAGCATGGCGTCGGCCCACAGACCTAAGTCTACGTGCGAATTCCAGGTTCCATCGCGCTGCGAGAAGAATTCGCTTACCACAGGCTTATGCGTAAGAGCCGAAAGGGTGATGGGAGTGATGAACTCCTTTCCTGCAGGCGTAATGACCACCTGCACTTCGGCTCCGCGCTTGATGAGACCTCGTATGATGAGGCAAGACTTGTAGGCTGCAATAGAGCCCGTAATGCCCAATACGATTTTCTTTCCTTTTAACATGAATTTTTCTAACTGTTAAGAAATAAATCCGAGTTTCGCAAGGTTTGTTCTTCAACTGCTTGCGAAAGCCCGGTAACAATTATTTACCCATTCTCTTGTTGAATTCACGAAGGCGGATGCGGGTAAGTACCTGCTTGGTATTGTTGGTGAAATCGCTTCCCAAGACCCATGTAAAATATCCCGGGTCTTTGGTCAGAATCTCAGCCACATCCCATCCTTTGTATTTGCCGAAGTTGAATACTTCGTGCTTCAAAGGATTTCCGTTCTCATCGTTTACAACGTTGCCCTGGGCGTCTTTTACCTCTTCCCAAACGATGCGTCCGGCGAAATCTACATTATCCTTCTGCTTAGAGAAATCGGCAAGTTCATCCATGTTGTTGTTGAGCACGCGCTCAGGTTCATCCTGCACGCCTGGAGCATACTTGTCGAGCTCGCCCATGAGCACGCGGTAAGTAGCCTCTGTATCCTGATCTGCACGATGAGCTTCGAAATCTTCCTCCATCTTTCTGCCGCAATAGAACTTGTAGGCAGCAGCCAGGTTACGGCGTTCCATCTTCATGAAGATGGTCTGCGCATCGATGAGACGGCACTTGTTGAAATCGAAGTCGATTCCAGCACGCAGGAATTCTTCTGCGAGCATCGGTACATCGAAGTGGTTGGAATTGTAGCCTGCGAAATCGCAACCTGTAAATTCCTTCTCTAATGTGGCAGCCAGCTGCTTGAAGGTTGGCGCATCTTTTACATCTTCGTTGCTGATGCCTGTAAGGGCAACTACTTCGGCAGGAATCTCCTTGCAAGGATTTACGTAGAGGTTCTTGCGGTCTTCAGTTCCATCAGGCATTACCTTGATGTAAGAAATCTGTATAATACGATCCTTGATCATGTCAAGACCCGTTGTCTCCAGGTCGAACACGATCAGAGGCTTTGTCAAATTGAGTTTCATTTTTGTAGAAATACTTTTCTTTTTGTTGTTTCAGAGAAAGCCCGTGCTCCTTTAGTCGTTAAGGAGCATAGGCATGATGAGCATCAGAATATCTTCGTTCTCAGGCTGTTCTGCTGGTACGATGATTCCGGCACGGCTTGGGTCTGCCAGCTGGATGATGATGTTGTCGCTAGTGAGATTGCTCAGGATTTCCATCAGACTGCTTCCCTTGAAGCCGATGCTGATAGGAGAGCCGTTGTATTCGCAAGACAACTGTTCCTTTGCAGATGTTGAGAAGTCAATATCCTCAGAAGAAACCTCGAAACGGCCTGACTCGATGTGGAAACGGATGAGCTGGCTGCTCTCGCTTGCAAATGGCAATACGCGGCGCAAAGCACTCTGCAAGCCTCTGCGGTCTACTGTAACCTCGTTAGGGTTGTTTGGAATGACAGAGTTGTAGTTAGGGTAGCGGCCATCAATCAGTCTGCATCTCATAACGCCGTCAGTAAACCGGATTTCTGCGCTTCGGTCATCAAACTTGATGATAGCGTCGTCGCCGTCCTTGCTCAGAATGTTCTTCAGCAGAGAAGCTGGCTTCTTAGGCAAGTTGAATGCTGAAGGAGATTCGCTCTTGATAGTGAAGTTCTTGCTGCGAACCAGCTTGTGACCATCGCTTGCTACGATAGCGAGAGCATCTGCTGTCAGGTCGAAGTAGATACCGTTCATGACAGGGCGCAACTCATCGTTGGCTGTAGCGAAGAGCGAGCGTGAAATGTTGTTGATCAGCATTTCTGTAGGCAAAGAAACGGTGGTGCAAGCATCGTTCATGCTCTGTGTGCGAGGATATTCCTCTGCGCTCTGACCTGTGAAGTTGTAAAGACCGTTCTGGTAAACAATCTTGATGGCAACGGCTTCTCCGGCAGCATCCACATCGAAGTGAAGAGGCTGCTCAGGCAGTTCCTTCAACGCATCGAGGATAACGCGGTTAGGCACACAAAACTCACCTTCTCCATCGTGGTCGGTAAGAGCGAGTGTACTCTTGATGACATTATCACTATCGCTAGCCGTGATGCTCATTTCACCGTTAGCAACTTGGAAAAGGAAACAATCGAGGATTGGCAACGAATTCTTGCTTCCAATCACTTTTGCGAGCATGTTGAGCTTGCTGCTCAATGCAGAACTTGATACTGTAAATCTCATGAGTATTTTATTTAAATTTTATTTTGTTTTCTGTTTCACCTTAATTTAATTAGGCAATATCACCTAATTGAGCACAAAAATACAAAAAATATCGCTGATAAGCAAAAATAATTGGAGAAAAGTTCTAGTTTTTGAACTATTTTTAGTAATTTCGCAGTCAGAAAGAAAAAAACACCCTTTAAACAAAGGAAAAACTTTAAATATTATCATATGGAATTACAAGGAAAGGTTATTGCCGTTTTGCCTGAAAGAAGCGGCGTCTCTGCAAGAGGAGAGTGGAAAGCTCAGTCGTTCGTAATTGAAACCCACGAGCAGTATCCAAAGAAATTGTGCTTTGATGTTTTCGGAGCAGACCGTCTGGCTCAGTTCAACATTCAGAGTGGTGAGGAACTCCTGGTTTCTTTCGATATTGATGCTCACGAGTATCAGGGCCGTTGGTTCAATAGCATCCGTGCCTGGAACATCCAGCGTGTTGACCCTAACGCCGTTGCTGGTGCTATGGGCGGAATGCAGCCAGGTGCGTTTCCTCCAGTAGGTGCTCCTGTAGCTCCTGCTCAGCCAGCAGCTCCTGCTAATGGCGCAACTGCAGCATTCCCTCCAGTTCAGCCTGCAGCTCCTGCAGCAGAGGGTGGTAGCGCAGATGATCTTCCTTTCTAAAAACAGAAAAGTAAGATAAAAATAAGAGCACTTCGCCTGAGACTTTCTTCTGTCTCGGATGAAGTGCTCTTTTTTTATTCATAATCTTATATTTCTCTTTATCAACTGTTTTCTATTCTCTGCGTCTCTTCTCAAAGAATTGTTTCGAAGCGGCGAAGAAGAGGAGAACGGAAGCTGCATTTTCTATAGCTACCATCCAGAATGTTCCGTTGTAACCGAAATGTTCTGCCACAACTCCGCCTAGCAGACAGCCGATTCCGAAGCCCAAATCCCAACCTGTAAGAATGCTGCTGTTTGCCGTTCCACGCTGGTTGTGACGAGCCACATTAATAAACATGTTGAGGAAGGCTGGGTAAAGATGACCGTTACCCAGGCCGATGAGACAAGCCGAAAGATAATAGGCTACCGGGTGCTTGACGGCAACAAAGATGATGAAACCAACAAGCGAAAGCAGCATTCCTTCGGCCGCATTCTGGGTAAGTTTGCCCTGGCTCAAGGCTTTTCTTCCCTGTAATCTTGACAGGAACAGGCCCATGGAAAGAAGGGCAAAATAAGTGCCCGTTCCGCCCGTAATGCCGAGTTCCTCCTTGCTGTAGATTGCGAGATAATTGCTCAGAACGCCCCAGCAGAAACCGAACATGGCGATGTTGATGGCAAGGAGCCAGGCACGCGTCAGGAAGAAGCGGTCGAGAGAAAGCTTCTCCTTGTTCTTAACGATTTCCTTTTCGGGGAGGCGGATGGTTCCTGCAATCACAACTGAGGCAATCGCCACGATGAAAGCTATCCAGAAGAGAATCATATAACTGTCTACCGCATTATGGAGATAGATTCCGATGGATGGAGCAATTGCCATGGCAAAATTGTTGCTCAGTCCGTAGAGTCCGATTCCTTCATTTCTCCTACTTGCCGGAAGAACGTCGATGGCGCAGGTGCTGTTGGCAACCGTTACGGCTCCGAACGGACCTCCGTGCAGGGTTCTGCAGATGGCAAACATCAGGATGGTGCTGGCTGCAATATAGCCGGCAAAGAAGATGGCGAAGGCCGAGAGACAGACCATCAGCACCTTCTTGCGCGAAAAGCTGTCAACCACATATCCGCTGAACGGACGAATGATGAGGGCGGCAACCGTATAGCCGCTCAGCACAATTCCAATCACATCTTTCGTGGCTCCAAAATTTTCGCTCAGATAGAGAGGGAGCAAAGGTGTGAGCAGATAGAAGGCGAAATACAACAGAAAGTTGGTAGTCATCACCTTGATGTAGTTTGCATTCCAAAGTTTCTCTTTCATCATTTTTTAGAGTTTATCCTCACTTTTAGAGTTTGTCCTCATTATTAGAGTTTGTCCGCCAGCCAGGCGTCGATGAGTTTTCGGGCGATGGAAAGTTTCTCTGGGAGAATAGGGAGATTCTCTTTCGTGAACCATTTACCACGAGAGAGTTCTTCTTTCTGAAGATGAATTTCTCCATCTACATATTCTGCCGAGAAGCCAATCATCAGACCGCTCGGATAAGGCCAAGGCTGGGAGCCGAAATATTTCAAGTTCTTGATAGTCAGACCGGTTTCTTCCATTACTTCACGATGAACCGCCTCTTCCAAATTCTCGCCAGTCTCAACGAAACCAGCCACGAGACTGTCGAAATTTCCCTTGAAATTGCGAGCGTGTACTAGCAAGACCTGATCATCTTTCTTAATCAGAACGATGATGGCTGTGGCAAGCGAAGGCCAGACCTGTTTGCCGCATTCTGTACATTTCTTACTGATGTCGGTTGCCATTTTCATCGGAGCTCCGCAAACGCCGCAGAATTGGGTATTCATGTCCCAATAGTTGAGTTCCTGACACTTTCCTGCTTTCTGGTAAAGGGCAGGTGAGAGTTTGTAGAAACTAGGGCGCAAGCCGCACATTTCGTACTTCGGATTGCCGGTAACGGGCTCAGGAATGGTGAAGGTCTTCACCTCTGTTCCGTCTTCCATCGGGGTAATATTGAGAATGTGAGTCCAAGGCTTTGTTGGGATTGGACTCTCTTCTGAACAAGGAATCGTATAGGTTCCGTCTTCTTTCTTTTCGAGCAAGAGATCAGTCTTGCAAAATATAAACCAATACTTCATTCTTTATTTTGAACTTATTTGCTTTTTTACTTTGATCTTTATAATATGCTTTTCCAGAAGCGTTTCGAGGAGCTATTTCTTCTTACCGAACAGCAATTCGAAATCGCGCTGGGCAGCTGGCTTGGTCCATGCTTCCGGCACAAACTTCCAGTTGTTGTTTGGTTTTGCATCAACCGTTCCCATCTTTTCGATTTCTTCCATCAGATAGTAACGCTGGTCGCGCTTGCTGCGATAGATAATTCGGCTTTCAAGACTGTCTTTCGGGATTCCGGCACCCTTGGTAAGGAGTTCACCGCCACCATTTCCACGATAGCTGTTAACGGCTACTTTGTACCATTTCTTCTCATCGAAAGGTTCGCCGTTGCTCATGCGCAGAATCTTCACCTTCTCGCCATCTGGCTTGGTTACGTCAACTTCGTAATCGATTCCCGCAGCACTATCAAAGTTGAACGAGAGATTCTTGAAACCGAGGCGTTGCTGGTCGCCAACGGTCTTCTCATCGAGCAGCAGGAGATGGTCGTCCGGGCTCTTCATGGTGTTCACCCAGAGGTCGTAACTCATTTCCAGATGCTTTCTGATTTCTTCGCCCGTCATGCGCATTACGTAGAGCTGGTTCTCATATTTATAGAGATTGAACATGTCGCTCACGTAGATTGGGCCGGCTTTCAGAACCGCGTTGAACTGAAGGGGAGCGTTGAACGAAATGTCGGCTTTTGTCATCTGTAACTGGAGGTTGAGGATGAAATCGTTGAAGGCAGAACTGCCGAAGAACTGGTCGCGGCTGTAGATGGTAGTCTTGAAGTTGCCAATCTGCTTGCCCACATATTTCTTTACTTCCGCAATCTGAGGCTCGAAAGTCTTCATGAAATCCTCGTCGATAGGACAATCTGTCACATCTACAATCTTGCCTGTCACCTTTTTGTCAGTTACCACCAGCTGCTTCTTTCCGTTCACCTTTTTCTTGTTGAGGGTGAGGGTTATTTCAGCATCAGCCACGCTAATGGCGTTGTTGGCAGGATCCAGGCAAACCACCTGCTTTCCATCAGTATTGGTTACGGTTTCGTTGTCGCGCGTATGGTCGTGGCCGAAGAGAATGAGGTCGAAGCCTGGCACTTCTTTTGCCACCTTGATAGAGGCGTCTTCATCATATTCGGCAGTCTGAATGCCTCCGTCTTTTCCGCTGTGGAAGAGGCCGATGATAACATCCGGTTTTTCATTCTCCTGGAGATACTTCACCCATTTGCGGGCGTTTGTTACCATATTTTCAAATTTCAGTCCGCTCCAGAGATTCTCCGTGAGCCAGTTTGGAATGGCAGGAGTAATCATTCCCAAGACTGCCACCTTCACGCCCTCGCGGTTCAGGATGAGATAAGGCTTAACGTATGGCTCGCCTGTAGAAGTGCTGATGATGTTGGAACCAAGAACTGGGCAATTGAGTTCTTTTATCCATTTGTCGTAAACCGGATGGCCCGTTTCAACATCATGATTGCCAAACACTTGCGCATCATACTTCATGTAGTTTACCACATCGGCAGCCACGTTTCTAGCCTCTGTGTTTACATAATTATAATAATAGCAGGTAGGCTGTCCCTGTAGAATATCGCCATTCTCCAAGAGGATGAGGTTATCCTTGTAGTCTTTTCGCAAATTATTGACGTAGGAAGAAACGCGCGCCAAGGTTCCTGCTTTTGGCTTACGGTTGATGAAATCGTAAGGGAAGAAAGAGCCGTGCACATCGCTTGTCTCTATCACTCTCAGTTTTACGGTACGTTGTTGTGCCATCGCTTGTGAATTGAAAGTTAGCGCCAGAAGAAGCGCAGCAAATAATTGTTTCATATTAATTAATGTATTACTTTTGAGTAATGAAAGCCCATCAGTTGAGCTCTGTTTCTTATTTTCTCTGCAAAAGTACAAAAAAGAACTTAAATAGGCATACTTTTTGTTGGATATTTTTTAAAAACTAAAAAATAGGAGGTTTTATAATATGGCATTTGTTGATTATTACAAGATTCTCGGCGTAGACAAGAACATTCCGCAGAAGGATGTGAGAGCTGCGTATCGTAAACGTGCAAAACAGTTTCACCCAGATTTGCACCCTAACGACCCGAAGGCGAAGGCTAAGTTCCAGGCGCTGAACGAGGCGTATGAGGTGATTTCTGACCCAGATAAGCGTGCTAAATACGACCAGTATGGCGAACAATGGAAGAATGCTGATGCATTCGGCGGTTTCGGCGGAGCTGGTGGTGCAGGCGGTTCCGGAAGCTATGGTGGAGCAGGTGGAAATCCATTCGAGGGTTTCGACTTCAGCCAGTTTGGCGGAGGCGGAGGTTTCTCCAGCTTCTTCGAAAATCTCTTCGGAGGTCGTGGCAGAAGCCAGCAGTCTGCTGAAGGATTCGGTTCAGGCAATTTTGGCGGATTTAATGGTTCTGCCGGTTATGGTAGCGGCTTTAATGGGGCAGGCTACGGAGCTGGTGCTGATTTCGGTACTGGTGGTTGTGGCGGCGGTTGCGGCCAGAATGGTCGTGCCAATAACGGCGAAATGAACATGAATGTGAATATCGACCTTTATACGGCTCTGCTGGGCGGCGAAGGAATCATTAAATTGAGTAATGGTTCTAAAATCAAACTGAAGATTAAGCCGGAAACGCAGAATGGCACGAAGGTTCGTGTTCGCGGAAAAGGATACGATCGAGGTGACGGAACCTTTGGCGACCTGATGATTACTTACAACGTGAAGTTGCCAACCGGGTTGAATGATAAGCAGAAAGATTTGCTCCGTCAGATGAAGGATGCAAAGTAATTTCTAAAAGAAGGGAACGGGTTCTCGGACATGAGAACCTTCCCGAAACATGAAGGTAAAAAGAAACGCCCTGCAAGAAGGGAACATTCAGAAATGAAGTTCCTGATCTTGCAGGGCGTTTTTTATTCTATTTAATCTTGCAGGGCGTTTTTTATTTTATTCTGCAGCATTAATCTTCGACATGTTGAACGCAGAAACCTTGCCGTCTGGCGAAACGGTTGCGTTGATTTTGAAATGGTTGGTTTTCTTAGTACCGTCGGTAAGCTGAACTTCCTCACGGGCAGAGAACTGAACCTGATATTCATAATCTTCGTCTCCCACCTCGCGCTTCTTGATCTTATAATCGTTGGTGAGGAACCAGTTCAGGTTGGTCACATCTTCCTTATAAAGCTTATTCATAAAGGTAACAACATCTGCCTTGGTAGCAGAATTCTTACCCAGAAGCGAAGAGAGAATGTCCTCGCATGAAGCCTGCAAACCATCAGCATCGCGGGTATTGATGCTTTGGAAGAAATGGCGGAACAGACTGCTTACCATATCTTTCTCTTCAGGCTGCAAATCTCTGCTCTTGGCTTTCTTCATCGCATTCTCAGCCTCTTCGATATGCGAACCGTCAGCATGAGCGGCGAGATAAGCCTGGTAAGCTTCTACATTATCAGCATTCTTGGCCACATTCCAGTCGATGGAATCTATCTTGTTCAAAACCTCCTGCTTGTGTGGACTGTTTGGGTATTTGTCGAGATAAGCCTGCAGGGCCTCTTTCGAACCGCTTACTACGGCGTTGGTCCAGTCCTGATCGGTCTGTTTCAGAAGTTCGAGGTGAGCCATGATGGAATCACGATGCGCCTCGTCTGCATCTTTGTAAGTATCTAGGTAACTCTGCAGAACCATCGGGTCGCTACTCTGCATCGCATACTCGTAAGCTTCCAGTTCCTTATTCTTATTGGCACTATCATAGAAATAGTAGAAAATGCCACAAACGAGGAAGGCGAAAATCAGAGAGATGATGATGACGCCACGATTGCTTTTTTTCTTTTCCTGGGTTCCCTCGCCGTTTCCGCCGTTCTGAGAATTAGATTGCTGTGGGCGAACCGGAGGAACGGGTGGAGTAGGAGGTGTTGCTGTTCTGACAGGTGTCTGTGGACGAGCCTGCTGTCTGAGAGCGTCCTGTCTGAGAGCCTCCTGACGGCGGATTTCTTCTTGTCTGATTGCATTCTGTCTGGCTGCGTTTTCAGCTTTTTGCTGCTGAGTCATAGAAGCCTGGCTGGCAGGAGTCTGCTGGCTCATTCCTGTCGGAGGCGTCATTCTTGTGAGCGAAGGATTCAGCTCGTGGCAGTTAGGACACATTTCCAGGTTGCTGAAATAAATCTCGCCACAATTTGGGCATTTGGTAATTTTGCCTGCTATTTCTACTCCGCAACTAGGGCAGGTAGGTGCTTTATCGCTAATTTGGCGTCCGCATTCCGGACATTTTATAATTGCCATAATTCTATTTTGTGTTTATTAATTTACTTATATAATTCATGCTTCTCTACTTCCAGACCTTATCCACTCTTTACCTTGAAGCTAATCATAAAGTTCCAAGTTCAGGGTTCCATGTACTATCGATGTCTGAATCTGATTTCTCTGAGCTTGTGGCGCCCCATGAAACGGCTTTTGTCAACATAGCCGTTTATTCCGTTGAGTTTGCCCTTACCCGTATATTGCCACATTTCGAAATCTCTACCATCGCGCAATACAGGGATGCGCTTCGTATACTGGGCAATCATCAGCTTGTAGCTGTCTAGCTTGCCCAGAAGATAGTTGTCATAGAAATTGGCTCCCGTATAGATGAGGGGTTTCTGCTTAAATGCTTTCTCTACGAGATGCAGAAACTTAAAGAGCGAATCGCAGAATTCTTCTGTATTCATGCCGCTTTTCGTCTCCACATCAATCATAGGCAAGAGGTCCTGATCTCCCGGACGGCATTGGGCCTTGAAATTTTCCAGCTGCGTCTGCTGTGGGATGCGGGGTCTGTAGAAATGATAAGAACCTACTTTCATTCCGTAGCGATGAGCCAGGTCGATATTCTTCTTGTATTTGCTGTCGATGTTGGTTCCGCCCTCAGTAGCTTTCAGATAAACGTAAGCCATCTTAGAGTTGTCGCCCACGGTTTCCCAGAACACGTTGCCCTGATAATGACTCAAGTCGATGCCGTGAACGTGCCGACAAGTGTCTTCGCATTGCACTTGGGCATGGGCTCCCAAGGCAATAATGGATGCTATAATAGAGATAAATAACTTTTTCATAGATGCAAAGATACGAAAATCAGATGAAAATCGTACTACTGAGAGATTAATTTTATAGATATTTTACTCTTCGTCCTGATGAATCCCAGATTAACCCCTTCAATCCTTACTGAAATTTACTCTTCAATCTCAGATAATGAACGGAAGAAATTGTTCATGAAATTGCTCATGGTTTCTATCGGAGCGTATTGCAGATAGCGCATGCTGCGGCGCAGATTCTTGCGCATGGTTCCCCCCGTGGTGCGTACAAAGCCGCTGCTGGTCTGCTCAAACTGAATGGCCTGCTGGTCCATGATATTATAGTAGAGCGAACGGAGCGTCAGCTTGTAGGCGCCTCTTTCTATGTGATGAACGAACGGGATTTCGTCCTGTTCGAAATCGAAGAAGGTGATGAGCACGCTTCCTTCCAGCTGGGCGATGCGCTGGATGCGGAGCTTGGCAAGCCACTTCTCCAGTTTCACGAAATCTACCTTGTCGCCTCGGGTTCTCAGGTAGTCTCCCAACTGGATGATTCCTCTGAGATTGATTCCGTTAGCCAGCATTCCATTTACGTTTGCCACGATGATGCGCAGCAGATAAATGGTCTCGATAGAGGTATCGATGGCGTGGCGTTCATCTTCCTGAATCTTGCTGAGCCGTCGGTTCAGAAAACCGTTGTTCATCTTCACCTCTCCGGCAGGAACATCATTCACGTTCTTGAGCATCTGAGCTATCTTTTTCTTCTTAAAGGTAGTCATCGGTTCCATTTCTTCCTTGATGCCAAAGTTGTCGGCACGGAGCTTTGTAAAAAGGTTGCGCTGAAGAAAATTCATATGCCTTGTTCTTATTAATAGTCAATAATAAAGTTTTGTTCTTCCTGTCAAAAAATCTCTAACGCAGAAGGAGACCCTCCTCTGATTTGAGAAGTCTTCTCCTAACTATATCTCTTAGGATAGCGCAAGAGGATGGCCAGCAGGGCTGCCACACCTATCGCCAGCGGATAGTAGAGATAAGGAAGAATATCCATCGGACTGAGATTTGCCAGACCGGCTGCCAGGAGCATCTGCACGCCATAAGGAATCAATCCCTGAACCATGCATGAGAAGGTGTCGAGAATGCTGGCTGCCTTGCGGTTGTCTACACCAAACCGGTCGCCTATCTTTTTCGAAATATTTCCTACTGTCAGAATCGCTACCGTATTATTTGCCGTACAGATGTTTACCATCGAAACGAGGGCAGCGATAGAAAGTTCGGCTCCACGCTTGCTGTTTACGTGGGCTGTAATCTTGTTGATGATGAAATCGATTCCGCCGTTTTCGCGGATGATTTCGAGCATACCACCTGCCATCATGGCGATGATAATGAGTTCGCCCATGCCGATAATGCCGTTGCCCATGGCTGAGAACCAGCCAAAGAGATCGTAGCTTCCGGAGGCACCCAGAAGATGACTGCCTATGCCGATGGCGCCACAGAGTAGGGTGCCCAGGGTGAGAACAGCCATTACATTCATGCCGGCAATAGCGGTAACGAGGACGATGAGGTAAGGCAATACTTTCATGTATTCTACCTCGTTGATGTGGGTTGGGGCCTGAAGACCGACTCCCATGACAGAATAGGCGATGAGTACGAGTACGGCGGCCGGAACCACAATCATGGAGTTGACCTTGAACTTATCGCTCATCTTGCAGTTCTGCGTCTGCGTAGCAACAACCGTCGTATCGGAGATGAACGAGAGGTTGTCGCCGAAATAAGCGCCACCTACGATGATGGCGGTCATCATGCCTACGTTAGCATCCATCGAGTGGGCCAGTCCGGCGGCTATCGGAACCAGAGCCACTACGGTTCCCACACTTGTTCCGATAGATACGGAGATAAAGCAGGCAGCCAGGAAGAGTCCTGGCAGAATCATGCTGGCTGGCAGGATGCTGAGCGCCAGGTTGACGGTTGCATCAACGGCTCCCATCGCCTTGGCTGATGCGGCAAACGAGCCAGCCAGCACGTAAATCCAGAGCATGAGCATCAGGTTGTTGGCGCCGGCACCCTTGCTGTATGTGTCCACTCGTTTCCTGACAGGCATTCCGCCGGAAATAGCCACGGCATAAATGCTCGAAATCATGAACGCTACTGTGAGCGAGAGGCTGGTGTCCTGATGGCTGCTGTCTACCGAATATACGGTAAAAGCCACGATGAGGACAATCAGCAAAAATAATGGCGACAACGCCAGCAAACCTTTTTTATTACTCATACTTCTTTTTTCTTTTTAATTAAAGAGTTACTCCATTTTTGAAGATGGAGATTTCACGATAGCCATTATACTCGTTGCGAGCCTCCTCGCCACTTGCTACGGCTATAATCTTATCAATAAACTTGCTTACCAAGTCTTTCATTTCTACACCTTCTACCAGAGCGCCGGCGTTGAAGTCAATCCAGTTTGGCTTGTTCTTTGCCAGATTGCTGTTGGTAGAAATCTTCATCGTTGGCACGAAGGTTCCGAATGGGGTTCCGCGACCTGTGGTGAAGAGAACGAGCTGGCAACCTGCTGAAGCCAGAGCTGTGGCTGCTACAAGGTCGTTACCCGGAGCTGAAAGCAGGTTCAAACCGGTTGTCTCCAGACGGTCGCCATACTGGAGCACGCCGCTTACCGGAGCACGTCCGCACTTCTGGGTGCAACCCAAAGCCTTATCTTCGAGGGTTGAGATACCACCTGCCTTGTTACCTGGAGAAGGGTTCTCGCCAACCGGTTCACCATGGCTCAGGAAGTACTCCTTGAAGTCGTTAATCAGGTGAACAGTCTTGTCGAAGAGTTCCTTATTTTCGCAACGGTTCATCAGAATGGTTTCTGCGCCAAACATTTCCGGTACCTCTGTCAGGATGCTTGTACCACCCTGAGCTACGAGCCAGTCGCTAAATTCACCTACCAATGGGTTGGCTGTAATTCCGCTGAAGCCGTCAGAACCGCCACACTTCAAACCTACGCGCAGCTTGCTTACCGGAACTTCCTCGCGCTTGTCTTCCTTAGCCAGGGCATAGAGGTTGCGCAGAATCTTCATGCCTTCCTCGAGCTCATCTCCTTCAACCTTCTGTGTTACAAGAAGTTTGATGCGGTCGTGATCATAGTCGCCGAGCATCTTCATGAAATCATCTGGCTGGTTGTTCTCGCAGCCGAGCGAGAGAACGAGCACGGCACCTGCGTTTGGATGCAGACAGATATCGCGAAGCACCTTGCGGGTATTCTCATGGTCGCCCGAGAGCTGTGAGCAACCGAAGTTGTGGTGCCATGCGTGGATGGCGTCGATGCCTTCGCAGCCTGTTTCTTTCTTGAGGAGTTCTACCAGTTTCTCAGCCACGCCGTTAACGCAGCCCACGGTAGGAACTACCCATACTTCGTTTCTTACGCCTACTTCGCCATTCTTGCGAACGTAGCCCATGAAGGTGCGGTTTTCCTTAGCGATGTTCAGCTGCTCGTTAACCGGGTTGTAGGTATATTCGAGCGTACCGGCAAGATTGGTCTTGAGGTTGTTCTCGTTTACCCATTCGCCCGCCTTGAGACCGGTCTTTGCATGACCGATAGGGTAGCCATACTTCAGAATATCTGTACCCTCGGCTGCATCGTTGATGAGCACCTTGTGTCCTGCAGGAGTATCCTGCAATAATGTGATGGTCTTGCCATCTACTTCAATCGTTTCACCCTTCTTCATAGGGCGCAAGCAAACCACTACCGAGTCGGCAGGGTTAATCTTGATAAAACTTGATTGTTCCATACGTAGTCTGTTTTTTTATTTATTGTTTATAATTTATAATGTTCCTGTATTGTCGCTAGTTGGCTCCATACGCCCTGAAAGGGCAAAAGCTCCTAGCCCAGGGCATCGCCCTGGGTAATTACGGACGCAACCCTGTCGCCCTGTAAGGGCAAAAGCTTTAATTCTGCCAATTCGCCTTAGAGCTGGGTTCTGCGATAGAAATCTACGTTTTCCTTCATCAGCAGCTCGATAGGCATATAGTTTACCGGCGTAACTTTCTTCTTCAGCACGATGGCCTGGAAGAGCGTGTCTACGCAGGAGTAACCCTGCATGTAGGCGTGCTGGGCGATGAGGAAGGAGATGCTTCCTTCGCGCAGACAGCGGGCGTTTTTCTCCACCATATCGTAGCCCATGATCTGAACGTCGCGGCGGTTGGTCTTCAGCAGGAAGTCGCCCACGATGTGCGCCTTCGAAGTCATGGTGATGCAATGGTGGATGTTCGGATGCACGGCAAAGAACTTCTCCAGCATTTTGACGAATTCAGCACGTGTGCCGCTCAACGGCAGGTCGAGCAAGGTAATCTTCACGTTAGGGAAGTGGTCGTGCATGTAATGGCGGAATCCTACCTCTCGGTTGTCCTGCTGCTTGCTGACCACTCTTCCGTCTTTGGTCTGCCTCATGAGCAGGATTTCATCTTCCTTTGCTGCAAGCATCATCAGCATCTTGGCTGCGAAGAAACCGGAACAGAACGAATCCTGGCCGAAGAAAGAGAGCGGACGCAGATCGGGCATATAGGAGTCGAGCAGGATGAACGGGATGCTTTTGTGGTGCAACGCCTCGGTAAACTCGCGGGTTACGTCGAGCGATGAAGGCACCACGATGACTCCTTCCGGACTGGCCTCAAGAATCTTGTTGCCTTCTTCGCGGAACGATTCCTCGCTGGAACGCTCATAGAAACGAATCTCTACATCGATATGGAAGTCACGTCGGGTATCTTCACATTTTTTTGCGCCTTCCTCTATTTCCTCCCAGTAAGCCTCCGATTCATGTTTCGGAATCAGCAGGTAGAAGGTATAGGATTTGTTGTAAGCCAGAGCGCTGGCGTACACATTAGGCTGATAATTCATTTCCTTGAGGGCTTTCTCGACCTTGTCGCGTGCAGGTTTCGACACGTTTGGACGGTCGTGCAGAACTCGGTCTACGGTTCCAACGGATACGCCAGCTCTCTCGGCAATATCCTTGATTCTGATTTTTTCGGCCATTGTTTTTTAGCATTACGGGTCTGGTTGCCTCGCGTGTACTTATTATATAAGGAGCCTCTCCTGGGGGCTACGATAGATAAAACGTCGCAGGTACTTCCTAGCTGTGCACAGACCACAATTAGTATTAAGCAATTCTGTTGTGTGCGACCACAAGTACGAATTTTGCGGCAAATATACAACAATTTTTTGAATTGTGCGAAGACACAGCAACTTTTTTGCACGAAAAACAAAAAAAAATGCGATTTTATTTCGTTATTCGAGAAATTATGGTTATTTTTGCCCTCGAAATTGAACGACAACTGATAATTGAACTTCATTTCTCTACTGAAAAGTGGAATTTAATTTGTTACTCATAACAAACAAAATAAAAACAAAAAAATTAAAACTATCAAACATGGCAAAAATTGTAACATTAGGTGAGATCATGCTTCGTTTATCACCAGAAGGCAATGATCGTTTCATTCAGAGTGAATCACTTCGCATCATCCCTGGTGGTGGTGAGGCTAACGTAGCTGTAAGCTTGGCTAACTATGGTCATGATGCTTACTTCGTATCTAAGCTCCCTAAGCACGAGATCGGTCAGATTGCTGTCAACGGTCTCCGTCGTTACGGCGTTAACACAGAGTTCATCGCTCGTGGTGGCGACCGCGTAGGTCTCTACTATGCCGAGACTGGTGCTTCTATGCGCCCATCCAAGGTAATCTACGACCGTGCACACAGCGCAATTGCTGAGGCTGACCCATCTGATTTCGATTTCGACAAGATTATGGAGGGTGCCCAGTGGTTCCATTGGAGCGGTATTACTCCAGCTATTAGCGACAAGGCTGCTGAACTTACCAAGTTGGCTTGTGAGGCTGCTAAGCGTCACGGCGTAACAGTTTCTGTTGACCTCAACTTCCGCAAGAAGCTCTGGACTTCAGAGAAGGCTATCTCTGTTATGCGTCCTCTGATGAAGTATGTTGATGTTTGCATCGGTAATGAGGAAGATGCTCAGCTCTGCCTGGGCTTCAAGCCAGATGCTGACGTAGAGGGCGGTAAGACTGATGCTGAGGGTTACTACGGAATCTTCAAGGGCATGATGAAGGAGTTCGGATTCAAGTATGTTGTTTCTACTCTCCGCGAATCTCTCTCTGCTACACACAACGGCTGGAAGGCTCTTATCTATGATGGTAAGGAGTTCTATCAGAGCAAGCACTACGACATCAACCCTATCATCGACCGCGTTGGTGGTGGCGACTCTTTCTCTGGTGGTCTGATCCACGGTCTTCTTACTAAGGAGACTCAGGGCGAGGCTCTTGAGTTTGCGGTAGCTGCTTCTGCTTTGAAGCATACTATCCCTGGCGACTTCAACCTGGTATCTGCTGACGAGGTAGAGAGCCTGGCTGGCGGTAACGCTAATGGTCGAGTTCAGAGATAATTATAGTTTAAAGTTTATAGTTGATAGTTTATAGTTTATAGACTGTCTTGCTTACGGTGTGGCTCCTATAAACTATAAACTATTCATTGTTAATTCATATAAGGTAATGGCAAAGTTTAGCAAAATGCAGGTTATGGCAGCCATGAAAGAGACTGGTATGGTACCTGTTTTCTTCAATAAGGATGTTGAAATCTGCAAGAACGTCATCAAGGCTTGTTACGAGGGTGGCGTACGTGTTTTCGAGTTTACTAACCGTGGTGACTTCGCTCACGAGATTTTCGGAGAGTTGGTAAAGTGGGCCGACAAGGCTTGCCCTGAGATGATTTTGGGTGCAGGTACAGTTGTTGATGCCGGTACAGCTTCTCTGTATCTCCAGCTCGGCGCTAACTTCATCGTAGGTCCTAACTTCAATCCAGATATTGCTCCAGTTTGCAACCGTCGTCTGGTTCCTTATTCACCAGGTTGCGGTTCTGTAACAGAAATCAATAATGCTCAGGCTGCCGGTTGCGACGTAACCAAGGTATTCCCAGCAGGTAACGTAGGCGGTCCTTCATTCGTCAAGAACGTAATGGCACCTTTGCGTTGGAGCAACATCATGGTAACAGGTGCCGTAGAGCCAACAGAGGAGAATCTTACTCCTTGGATTAAGGCTGGCGTTCTCTGCGTAGGTATGGGCTCTAAGCTCTTCCCTAAGGAGACTGTTGCTGCTGGCGACTGGGCTGCCATCACAGCCAAGTGTCAGGAGGCTCTCGGTTACATCGCGAAGGCTCGCGCTTAATTTAGACTATTTTTCATCGAGATGCAGATTTCAGCATCCTTTTTTTCCATGTCGCCATCATCAATTCTGGTGGTGGCGGCATTTTTTCTTTCAGCTTGTTCTCCTGCGAATAAGGCAAGGGTAGATGAGCTGAACGAGCAATCCTATGCTTATCATTATCGCAACCTCGATTCTACTAAAGTGCTGGCTGAGAGGGCTTTGAAGCTTTCAGAAGATTATCCCTCAGGCCGTGCCGAAGCCTATAACAACCTTGCCTTCGTATGTATAGCCAAGATGGATTACAAGGGAGCCAAGGGATGGCTGAAGAAGATTGAAAAGGAGAGCGATAATCAGATAGAACTCGCTATTGCCGATGTTCAGAACATGCGACTCTGCCAGAGAGAATCGCACAACAAAGATTTTTATGCTTATCGCGAAAAGGCGATGAGGCGTTTGCGCAGAATTCGCGAAGAGGTGAATTCCATGCCCCCTAGGGAAAGCAAACGCGTGATTTATGCGAAATCTGAATTCTATATTGTGGCCGCCACCTATTTTTATTATGTGGGCTTAGACGAGCCGATGCTTCAGGAGCTTAACCGTCTGGACCCAGATGAGCTGGAACAGGATTCGGCACAATATCTCAACTATCTTTATAATATAGGTTCGGGCGGAGCTATCGTCAAGGAAACCGAAAACGAAATCAATCAGGCGGAATTCGACCGGCTGATCAGCTGCTACATGCTGGCTAGCGACCCTGCCCATCCTTATCCTTACTGGCAGGCTAACGCCCTGCAGTCTATAAGCGAACACCTCAGAAAAGGAGAGGTGAGCGAATTCCTCATACGCAACAACCTGCCTGCCTTCCAGTATCTCAACATCGAGCAGATGCCAAACAATCTGCTGGCAGGCAACTTTGCCCAGCGTGCCCTCAACCTCTTTTCGAGCTACGGAGATGTTTATCAGACCGCCGGAGCCAACCGTACGCTGGCTGAATGCTTCTGGGATATCCATGATTATTCTTCGGCGCTCGACTGCCTGAATCATGCCCTGAACGACAACAAGGCCATCGAGCAGGCACCCGACCTCGTAGCGTCGATACGTGAAAGACTCTGCCTGGTTTATTCGGCTATAGATGATAAGCAGCAGAGCGATTACAACCGCAATATCTATCTGGATTTGCAGGACCGTTCGCGACAGGACCGCCAGCTGGAGGCACGTGCCGCAGCACTCGACGAGAATGCCCAGCAGCTCAACCTGATGATTGCTGCCGTGGTGGCGATGATTGTGCTCGTGGTGGTTCTGCTCTACGTTTTCGACCACATGAAGCGCAAGAAGATGAAGAACCAGTCGATGGATGAACTGCTTGCACCTTTGCGTGAGTGGAGCGAGAATAACACTAAGAAAATCAACGAATTAAAAGATAAGCAGGAGGAGGTTCACGATGAGCTGAACGTAACCCGACTGCATATCGAAGAAAACAAGAAACGCAATCTGGAACAAAGGGCTAAGATTTCGCTCGTAAACAGCATTACGCCTTTCATCGACCGCATGATTCACGAGGTAAACCGACTCTCCGAAGGGGGCGAAAGCGATGAGGTGCGGCAGGAACGTTACCAGTATATCGCCGAACTCACAGATAAGATTAACCAATATAACAACGTGCTTACGGAGTGGATTCAGATGCGCCAGGGCTCACTCAGCCTGCGTATCGAAAGTTTCCCGCTCCAGCAGCTTTTCGATATTGTAAGCAAGGGCAAGATGAGCTTCCAGATGCAGGGCGTGAAACTGGAAGTAGAGCCGACCGATGCCGTGGTCAAGGCCGACCGCATCCTTACGCTCTTCATGATCAATACCATAGCCGATAATGCCCGCAAGTTTACACCCGAAGGCGGAAAGGTAACCATTAGCGCCAAGGTTTCTGACTTCGTGGAAATCAGCATTTCAGATACCGGAAAGGGTATGGACGAGGAGCAGCTGGCGCATGTTTTCGACCGGACCTATACGGGCGGTCACGGCTTCGGACTGCTCAACTGCAAGGGCATCATAGAGAAATATAAGAAGGTGAGTTCGCTCTTTGCCGGCTGCCAGATTAAGGCAGAAAGCAAGTTGGGCGAGGGGAGCCGCTTCAGTTTCCGTCTGCCTAAAGGTATCGCCCGCCGAGCCCATCAGCTGCTGGGCATCATCATCATGCTCTTCGTGCTGCTGTCGGCTTCGGTCCAGCCTTGCGAGGCTAAGAAGGCCAACGACATCCGCCAGCGCCACAATCATCACAAGACGAACGTAGATGCCAATCTCCAGCGTGCCGACGATTTTGCAGATAGCGCCTACTTCAGCAATATCAACGGCACCTACCAGCGCACCCTGGCCTTTGCCGATTCTTCGCGCCATTATCTCAACGCGTTCTATCTGTCGAAATATCCCGACGGCAAGTATCTCATGGTGGCTCATCCGGAGGTGGGAATGGCGGCAGAACTCTCCTGGATGCGCTCCGGACTGCCAACCAATTATCACGTCATCCTGGACCTGAGAAACGAGTGCGCCGTGGCTGCCCTGGCGTTGCACCAATGGTCGCTCTACCAGAGCAACAACAAGGTTTATACCCAGCTGTTCCGCGAGATAAGTGCCGATAATACGCTCGATAATTACGTGCACACGATGCAGCAGAGCGAGAACTCGAAGACCGTGGCCGTGGTGCTGCTCATCCTGTTGCTGCTGCAGTTGCCGCTGGCTTATTATCTGCTCTATTACCGCCACGTGCTGAGCTACCGGTTTGCCATGATTGAACAGACCAAGGCTAAGCGTACCGACGAGGCAGAGCAGGAATCGCTGAAACTGGAGCTGATGACCGATGAGCTGCATAGGGCTGAATATGAGAACGATAAGCTTCATATCTCCAATTCCGTGCTCGACAACTGTCTGTCTACGCTCAAGCACGAAACGATGTATTATCCGTCGCGCATCCGCCAGCTTATCGATTCGCAGCCCGATGATGTAGATTCGCTCAAGGAACTGGTAGCTTATTATAAATCGCTCTATTCTCTGCTCAGCGCCCAGGCGATGGAGCAGGTAGAAGGCAACATCAAGGCAGATGATTTCCTGAACCGCTATCTTGTTTCTCTGATGCGCGGCAATTCCAAGGATTACCATACCGGAGTGGCTGAGATTCCGGGTTCTGCCTACGTGAGATATTGGATTGACCAGCAGGATGTGGCCTATGATGCTGCGCTCCATGCCCAGCTCTTCACCCCTCTGACGGGCGATTTGCGCTATCTCCTGTGCCGGCAGATTGTGAGGGAACTGGGCGAGATTACCAATCTGCGCGGCTGCGGCATCAAGGCCTGTAAGGGCGATAAGGGTTGCCTCAGGATAGAGGCCGTGCTGCCGGCACGCATCAAATGGAAAAGTTTAAAATCATAAGAATATAAAAATATCAGAAAATGGAAAATTTTAAAGTCATCATAGTAGAAGACGTGCCCCTGGAACTGAAGGGCACAGAGGGTATCTTCAAGAATGATATTCCAGAGGCTGAAATCATCGGTACTGCCGAAAGCGAAATAGCCTATTGGAAACTCATCAAGCAGCAGTTGCCTGATCTGGTTCTGCTCGACCTCGGTCTGGGCGGTTCCACCACGGTAGGCGTAGAAATCTGCCGCCAGACCAAGGAGCAGTATCCTGACGTGAAGGTGCTCATCTTTACAGGAGAAATTCTGAACGAAAAACTCTGGGTAGATGTGCTCGATGCGGGCTGCGACGGCATCATTCTGAAGAGTGGCGAACTCCTTACGCGTGGCGATGTGGCGAGCTGCATGGGAGGTAAGAAACTGGTGTTCAACCAGCCTATCCTTCAGAAGATAGTAGACCGTTTCAAGCGGAGCGTAAACAGTCAGCTGATGCGTCAGGAGGCTCTGGTGAATTATGAGATTGATGAGTATGATGAGCGTTTCCTGCGCCATCTTGCGCTGGGTTATACCAAGGAGCAGATTACCAACCTGCGCGGAATGCCTTTCGGCGTAAAGAGTCTGGAGAAGCGACAGGCAGAACTGGTTCAGAAACTCTTCCCTGACGGCAACCACGGCATGGGCATTAACGCCACCCGCCTGGTGGTAAAAGCCTGCGAGCTCCGCATCCTGGATATCGACCATCTGCAGGCAGATGAAGAATAACCCGTTTCAATAAGTGCTTTTTAAAGAATGTATAAGAAAGTGTTGGCCTATCTGGCATTATCGTTGGGAATAGCCGAAGTAGTGGTGATTCTGGTTTCGTGGCTGCTTACAGCTGCGATGCCCGAGTCGTTCGCCCATTCGCTTACCAGCCCCGAGGGCATCCGCTGGTTTACGGGCCATTTTGTAGACCATCTCACCTCAGTATGGCTCGTATGGCTGGTGCTCATCAGCATCACCATCGGGGTGGTAAAGCAGAGTAGAGTGCTCCATTTCGACCATACCCAGTATCGCCAGCGCACGGCCTTGCGCCTGATGCTCATCGAGTTGTGCATCTCTGCAGGTATCATGCTGGCGCTCACACTCTTGCCCCATGCCATTCTGCTGAATGCCGTAGGAACCCTCTTTCCGGGTCCGTTCACGCATAGTCTCATTCCGTACATCTGTTTCTCGTTCATGGTGATGAGCATGAGTTACGGCATCATGAGCGAGAGCATCAAGGGCATCAGTCAGGTTTATGATGCGATGAATCAAGGCATCCGCCTCCTGTCGCCCTGCTTTCTTTTCTACATTCTCGTGATGCAGCTCTATACATCCATCCTCTATGTAATGGAGTAAGATAAAAGCCCCCGATGCTCGTTTCCTTGCATCAGGGGCTCTTTTTTATTGTGGTAAAATCAGGGATTCCTGTTCGGTTTTTCGGGGAGTTCGCTTACTCCAAACCGTCTCCTTCATTACCGCCGGTGGTTCCGCCGCCTTCGGTATTTCCGCCGCCCGGGGTGTTATCCGAACCGCCGCCACCACCTGGGTTATTGTCTGGGTCTTCCACATCGCCCTTATCGTCGGAGGTAACGTTTTTCACCACTTTGCCGTTGCGGTCGTAACAGGTAATCTGGATGGAGGTTTCCTGCAGCTCGCGCTTGATGTCAACGCTTGGGGTGAAGATAACACGGCGGTTGGTAATCAGACTGGTAGCCACTTCGCCTACGGTAGGCACACTCTTGGCTCTTACGCCGAATCGCATGGTTCCCAATCCTGGAACGGCTACGGAATGGCCTTCGGTACACCACGCCTTGATAACCTCGCCTGCTGCATCCCAGCAAACCTGCATCACGCCCACGCTAACGCCGCTTCTGATAGCAGCCTCCTTGATCACCTTGCTCTCTGAGAGCTTGTTGTAAAGTTCGGTACCGAGGATGAATCTGTACTGACCCTTCATTTCGCCTACTTGGATAAGGGTCTCCTTTGCTTTCAAATTAATTGCCATAATCTTTTGAATTTTAAATGATGAATACTCTTGTTAACTTGTAAATCCTACCTGATGGTGATGGTTGGCACGTAGTAGGTAGAATCTACTTTGGTGGAGATGTTGTTCTCCTGATGTTGCCGCTGGTTCTTTCCGATTACGAGTCCTGCCGTGCAGGAGTTGGATAGGAAGGTGACGATGGCTGAGCAAATCGCCACGATGAGATACCGGATGAATGCCTTCATGTTCTGGTTCATGATTTTTTCTGCCCCCTGCTAAGTTTCGCTAGCGAAACGACTCGTTTCGAGGCTTGGAGTCTTGGTTTCATTACTTTTTTATTTTCCCAATTAGGGAGATATTTTTCTCCAACTGGGCAAGTGATTTTGCGCGCTTTCTGAATCACGATGCAAAGATACGAAATCCCGATTTATCAGGTGTGCGATACCATGCGATACCATGCGATAGCGGAACATTTTATCCCGGTTCCCCGAGGTTATCGATAATAGCCTTCACCTGCTTGGGCGTGAACGACTTGCAAGTCTTTTCATACCCCATCTGCTGCAATTCATCCCAGAGCGGTTGGCAACGGCGAATCCAACTCATGAGATGATTTACGGCCGTGCGTGGCATACTCTCGGGAAAGTACATCAGTCCCAGTTCCTTCTTCGTATACGTGCGGTTTATAAAATCTTCCATAATCTTAATTTTTTAATCATTTGTTTATCGGCTCCTTGCTCCCGGAAGTTGCAGCAGCCCCTAAAAGATAATATTCGCTAAAATCCTTGCAGCCCGGTGGCAACTGATGGTGAACCAGCTGGGGGAGCATCTCCCTGAGTTGCATGAAGAGGCTTTCGCCCGGCACATCCTGATCAGGAAACATATGGAATTCCACCTGATACAGTCTTCCGATATCCACCAGCAGCTGCTTATCCTCGGGTTTGAGAAGCGTGGCAGAAGGGATGGCAATCGCCTTATGTCCGGCAGAAAGCATCGCCCAGCAGTCGCTACATCCCTCTGTAATAAACAGCCTCTCGCCCGGTTTCAGTCTCTTCACAACCGGCAGGTTATAGATGCTGCATCTTGCGCCGTAAGGGAACCGGAAGCGGGGAGCATCCTGCTCCTTCTTGTAATCCAGATTTCTGTTCTGGATTCCTATAAGCCGCCCATCGGTATCGAAGTAAGGAATCTGCAGCCAGTTGATGCCCTTCTTATCCGTCCAGGAAGTCAGTCGGCACCAGTTCACCACTCTCCAGTCAATCTTCCTCTCCTCGAAGAGAAATCTCCTAGCCGCCTCGTTAAGCCAAGGATGTTCGAAGAACCTAGCATACCTGCTTGCATCGAAGGAAGATTTCCCCGAATCATCACCCGAAGAAGAATCACCGGATGAAGAGCCCGAGGAAGAATCCTCCTCCAGCTGAATCTGATGTTCCCCAGCGAGCCATCGGCAAGCCGACGGGAAATCCTTCCCCAGGTATCGCATCGCCAGGTCGATGGTGCCGATGGAACTCCTCATGCAGACATAGCATCTGCAGCTGTTCTTGGTCTTGTTGAACGTAAGGCTGGCGTGGTGGTCGTCATGGAATGGGCAGAGCGCCTTATGGTGCTCTACCTTCATCCCCATCTCTTTCGCAACCTTCTCTATCGGAAGCTCGCGCAGTTTCTGAATCTCATATTTCTCCATCATATCCCTTTCCCTTTCTTTTTCTTGGCCGGTATACCCGTCAGATATTCAGCAGTCTTGGTATAGAGTTTCGTCTGGCTGTTATAAGTAATAAACTGGCGGTTCTTCCATACGTTGAGCTGATGCTTGGTACCTTCCTGATTCTTGCCCAGGCTCAAGCGCAGGGTTTCCAACTGCAGCTCGTTGAAGGAATTCTCCAGCTGGTCGAGCATGTTTTTCGGTCCGCTTCTCTGAGCCTCTTCCTGCCCATCGCCCGTTTTAAACATGTCGCCGAACACCTTAACCTTCGACCACAAATCGTAGTAGCAGAACCATTCAACGAAGTCGCCGATGGATTTCGACCAGCTCTGGTCGTTCAGAATCCACAGTACGGCTCCCTTCTTCCATGCCGAGAAGATGCTGCGGTGGGAGAGTTCCCAGAGCGTATCATCATCAGCAAGGTCGGCAAGGCGTGCCATTTCCTCTGCCAGCTTATCGGCTATCTTGTTGAGTGGCTTCACCACAAAACTGCCCTTGCAGTTGTCCAGCCTCAGCAGGTAGCCATCGAGCTTTTCGAGGAAATCTTTGTTGTACGTTCCCTGTCGCGGAATCTTTCCGCTTCGCTCGCCACGGGCTTTGTAGGCGAAAGGTATGCGCCCGAAGAAACCATTGGTCAGGTCTTTCTTGTAGAAGAGTCGGGCCGCCTCGGGAGTAGAGGTAAAGGTGAGGTTCACACGGAGCAGAGGGTTGCCCGTTACGCCATCAGCCGTGGCGCGCAAGGCTCCAGCCCTCTGACAGTCGAAGATATTTCTTACCATCTGGCTCACCTGCTTATGCCCACCACACATTCTGTCGGCCATCTCCACCTCAGGCAGATTGATGTACTGGGTTCTTCCGCCCAGCTGTTCGCAAGCCATAGCGTTCTGGATGAAGGCAGGATTGGTGACATCAGAAGGTGGAAACCAGAAACTCACGTCCGGGCGCTCCGGTTTTTCCTTGTTGGCGCCCTTGGTTTTCATCTGTCGCTGCCAGTCAACCAGTTTCTTGAACTCAGTCTCATCATGCTTTCTGAAAGGTCTCATGATGGCCTCTACAAGATGCCCCAACTGTGCCTTTCCGATACCCGATGGACCTATCAGATGGCCCATTTGCCCGCACATTTCGTAATATTTGTTGTCGGAATACATGAATCTTACGTCTGTGAGATGAGCCGCTAATGCCGGAATAGCCATCGGAATGAGCACTTCCTGCATGTCTTTTGATGCCTGAGAGATGGCAAATTTTACAAATTCAGTACCCTTGCTGGGTTTTGGCATCGCCGGAGCGATGTTGCTAAAAATATTATAATCCATTGCTTTTTAGAGAGTTAAATCGAATTTCATGTTCATTTTTTCTTGCTTGCAGTCTCAGTCTCAGAGTCTCAGTTGTTTTTTTTTATGGTCTCGCTTCCTATATATATTATATATAACTAATTAATAATCAATAAGTTATAAAGACTTAAGAAGCGGGTTTGAAGTTGGATTGTGACATTTATCCTAACTGAGACTGAGATTTGAGACTGTCATCACTCTTGCCGCTAATGATGCGCAGCTCGTTGGCGGCACCCTGGCAGAAGTCCTGGAAGGTGAAGCTCTCCGTGAACTGCGGGCGGTTGAAGGTAGGGTAGAGCGTACCGTCTTTCTTCCGGTTCACGTTGATGTACTTTCCTTCATACACGTGCGGATTTCTCTGCACCACCTTCTGCAGTTTCTTCTCCTGGTCATTCTGCACAAAGGTGAAGTGATCTTCTCCATCGTGCGTAATGGCTCCAGCCAGATACTCGCCAACGGCCATGCGCCCTTGCTCCTTAGTCATCAACTTGAGGTCGATACCCAATTCTGTGTTTGGGTAGAATCCCTTTCCGGCCTTACCTGAACTTTCGTTCATATTGCCATTTAATACTATATTCATTTTTACTTGAGTATTAAATAAGCCTCTCTGGTACGATGACGTTCGAAGAGGTTTCCCTGCCATCTTTTCTAGTACCATCATTCCCCATTTTGTGATTTGCAACTCGCCTGATGGGTAGTCATCTTGTTATCAGATGACGGGTGCAAAAGTAAGAAGAAAAAGCCTGGCACAGATGCTTTTCCAAAGTGCCGTCTCCAAAGTTCTCTGAATTTCTCCGATTTTCTCTGTTTTTCTCTGATATTCTCTCTACGTATAGTCGCATTTTTGACTTAGGGGTACAAAAAAGCGACCGATACCTGAACAAAAATCAAGTATCGGTCGCTATCAGAAGATATAAATCTCTATCAGGAAAGCACCAGTCGCTATCGTCTTCTAGTCCTTATTATAATATTTACAGAAAGTCTTGTATCCGAACCCTCCTTTCTCAATCGGCATACCCATGCGTATCAATTCTTCATGGGCATTTTTTGTGTTTTGTGGCAGCAGCACCTTGCCCTCCTTTTTCAGTATGTTCAGTCTCTTACAGATTTCCTGTACGTCAAATTGCTTTACCAGTCTCTCCACCTCTTTATGCACTTTCCATCCTTCGTCTTCATCGAGTGCAGGATGCACAAAATGGAAGAGTTCCTTCTGAAAACCTTCTCCTGAAGCTTCATTGGTTTCACTAGCTTTTCCAGTCACCTCTGCCTCGTAATTCTCCTCCGTCACCTCTGTTTCTTCAGCAAAAAAATCCTTTGCAATCTTCATCATCTGCTGTGCAGACAGATTGCCCTGGATAGTCAGTTCTTTGTGCTGGTTGTTGTAAATAACATTGCCTGCATAATAATTATTACTCATATTTCTTCCTTTTTTTATATTCTTGTAATATTTTTGTATGTCTATAATTCTGATGGCAGCAGAGCAGAATTCCCTTCTTCCTGGTGGTCAAGATGCAGATGCTTACTATGAACATCAAATGTAGAATCTCCTGCATGATAGTGCTCTGCCTGAATCGTAGGCTTCTTTGCCACCTCTTTTAAAGCCTTCGTCTGTTCCTTGATGGCATTAATCTGTATACCTTCTCTTGCCTCTTCTGAAAGGAAACGCTCAGTCATATTGTCAACCCGAAGTTTATACTCTGGGGGTAAATATGAAATCTCGTGATAGATGAATCTCTGCAAAACCTCAACATCTTCTCGTCTGACTAGAGTTTGGCTGTACTTGATGATTTTATCAATAAGGTAGTCTTCCTTCTGGCTTGTTAGAGATGGGGTAGGAGCAAAGCTGTTTGTTGGCAGCCCCAAACGCATGCGCAGACGGTCTCTAATCACGAAAGCGGTAAGCAATTGGCGATACTTATCTAATGGAATGCGTGTGTAGTGAGCGCGTATGAGCATGGCTACCTTATCATCATTGGAATAAGGAGCCAATGCCGGAATATTGGAAAGTTCTGTCTCTATATCTTCCAACCATGACATCATTTTCAAATTATCTGGTTTATGACAGTCGGCACCTTTTAAGTGCAACCAGTCATGCCATGCCCTTTCTGCTTCATGGGTGGATAGTAGATGGGGAAGCCAACTTTTGCGGAGCTTCTTCTGGCGACCTTCATTGCATAAACCGCTCAATAAGTGTTCTAGTTCATTCGCCATATAGCGCATCTTGTCGCCCTTTTTTGCTTCCATAGCTTTTATGACATTCTCTATTCCCTCCTTCGCTTCGTACCATAGAGCGTATTTTCCCATTGTTATTAAAGTCTCTGTGTATTCCTGAAGCTCCTCTTCTTCATCAGAAGTTAACGTCTCATGTCTCAGAATATCTATCATCATCATCGTAGCATCTTCTACGCATAAAAACTCCTCTGTCATAGGAAATAAAGGCAGGGGCGGCTCCCATTCATTCCAATGATCTTTATGCAAGATGGGCACAATTGGAGTAGAATCAGTTTCTGCTTCAACAAAAAAATAGCCCTCTGCAGAAATTATAACCTCCTTAACCCGAGCGCGGAAATAACCCCGTCCGCTGGTTGTCAATGCAGCCTGAGCCAATGATTTATATTCTTCTCTATTACGTACATAGCCTGCCTTCCGACTCGCAAAGCGCGCAACAAAAGCTTCTTCATCAGTTTCGTTAGTAGGTTCGGGTTTTACCGAAACATAGGGGTGCTTTCTGTCCAGCATGGTCAGAAATTCTATTGTTTTTTGTTGTTCTTGTGCAGTCATATCCTCACCTTTTACGTGGTTAGAATTTACTGCATATTGTACCCCAACTATTTTTATTAAATCTCCCATTGTTTGGTTTTTAGATTTTTGGAAAGCTGAATTTAGTTATTACGGCCGTCCGGAGTACAAAGTTACAAAATAAATTCCTATTAGCATTAAAATGTAACATTTTTAACATTATTCGTAACAAAAAATCTAGATTTCGCCCTTTTTTGTGCAGCTTTTAATAAAGTAGCTCCTTTTCTCCTTCCTATTTTCCACTCTTTCCTTCGCCTCCAATCTTTCCTCTCTCGCCTCCAATCTCTCCTCTCTCGCCCCCAATCTTTCCTCTCTCGCCTCCGTTCCAAGCGATTCCATCGCTTGTCCCCCTTCATCCACTCTTTTCCACCCAGCCTCCTCTCCAAGCGCCTCCATTTTCCCTATCTCCATTCCGCAATCCTTTCCGCCATCTCATTCAGTTCCAGGCATTGCTCCCTGGTAATAGTCTTCTTCTCCATATGGTAATCCCAGGGGCTAATCTGAAGCAGCAGCCCCTCAGAGCAGGCATAAAAGCTCTCCCCGCAAGGCTTATACAACCTTGGGAACCCGTTCTCCCTCAAGAGCACAATACGGTACCCCCGGTTCATAGCCTCGCGCAAAACCTCCTTCTCCTTAGTCGAGATAGCAGCACTCACCAGCACGCCACCACGTTCTCCGCAAGCCAGCCATTCCTCGAGCAAGCGCCTCAAATCCTCCTCAGAATACCGGCGATGTACAACGACCGCCACCTTATCAGGAATATCGAGCAAGAAATAGTTGCCCACCATCTGGCATCTGCGACCCGCCACCTCTTTATTCTGCATCACGGTAAAAAGCCCCGGGTTCATCCTCTTCACCATCAGTCTTCTCGGGTTATCATCCAAGTATTTCTTCCATCCCTCCAGTTGTCTCTCATGTAGCAGAACCTTGTCATTATACCCCAATTCAAAGAGCCCCTTCCTTGGTGCCGTATTCATCCCATAAATCCTCCAGTAAGCCTTGTTGCATCCCATCTTAAACCCCTTTATCACCATTCCCAGCGTACCCATCTCTTTCTCTCTTTTCGCCGTCATCCCAATCGAGCCCGCCTCATTCTCTGCTATTTGAGCCTGGTTAGCCCCTCCAGTCAGAGCCAAGTTAGCCCCTTTAGTTTGAGCTAAGTTAGCTTCTTTGGTCAAAGCCGAAGCCTGTCCCCCTCGAGCCTCCGTTCCAAGCGATTCCATCGCTTGTCCCCCTCTCAAGTCTTCCTTCACCCTCACAATCAGGTGAATATGATCAGGCATGATGCAAACCCTCCAAACCTCCACCTGGGGGTAATATTTATGAATCTTCGGAATCTCCTCCTTCGCGATGGCAATCCCCAGTTCAGAAAGCATCACTTTCGGCGCATCACCATCCCCAGGACGGGCATCCACCCGTCCCCACAGTTTCCCCAGCAGAGGCATGCGTCCCTCCACCACAAGCGTCAGCATATAAGTACCCCTTCCATGGTAATCATGCCATGGGCTTCTGCGTTTCATGGAGTGCTGGGTTTCATGCACCCTCAATCCTCTAGCTATAGCTTCATCTCTATCCATAATAAAATAAGTAAAAAGTAAATAATTAAAGCTCCCGCCCCCGTTTCTCCTGCAAGCCCGCCCCTCCAGCAAAGAAGCAAAGAAGGGAGCAGTCCCCCTCTCACCCCCGTTCCAAGCGATTCCATCGCTTGTCCCTCATCGCTTGTCCTTCATCGCCAATCTTCACCATTCATCCCTGCCTTCTCTCTTCACTATCTCCTTCACCCGTTCCTCTATTTTCCTCCAAGGTTGCCCCAGGTTTACCGTCCTCACAAAGATGCGATGCCCCGTCTCCTTATACCTATAAGAAAAGTCGAAATCCTCATCCACGGTAGGGTAGACCAAAGCTCCGCAAGCATTCATAGTATGCGGCTTGCTCCGGTCTTCCTGGTTCATCACGTAAGAAAGAATCTGCGAGAGATGGTCCCTGCGAACCTTCTCCCTGCCGCCAAACTTCGAAACCAGCGCCTCGCGGTAAAACTTGGCATCAAGAATAAGCTTCTCCTGCCTATTCGGATTGAAAAGCGTCACGTCGGTTTCCATCATCGGTAGAGCCTCGCCAGCCTCCTTAAACATCATCCCGAAAGGTGAAAGCTGGAAATCAATATATTCCCGATGCACCTCAGGATACTCATCCCGGCAATTCTGCTTGCAGAAATTCATGAGGAATCGCTCTAAGATGCAGTTCATCCGGAAATCATCCTCCGTGAAATCCAAAAACTCCAGTCTGCCATCCTTATCCTTGCAGGGAAGGGTAGAGTCCCAAATCAACCGGCAGATATTAAGAACCAGCTTATAAAACCCGCTAAGTCTATGCTGAAGAAGCCGCCCCAGCAAACCTTCTGTAACCCGAATCTCCTCAATATGAGGAAATTTTGCCAAAGTCTTTCGCAACCTGGCTCTGATATCCTCATCAATTCCCTCTATCCTCATCAGTCTTTTCAAGGTAGAAAAGATAACCCGGTTGATGACTACATCCTGCGTAAGCTCATCTACCTGGCAGATGGTTCTGCCGTTCAGATGCTTACCGCTTTTCAAAGTCTCAGCAAGATTCAGCTTGCCGCGAACGCCCTCCACTTCCTGCTCCTCAAACCGATATGCTCTCAAAAGTCCTTGGCGCAAAAGCCTATCGCAGGCGTTGAGCAAAACTGTTGACAATAGGTTCTCCAGCGAATGGCATTTCTCGCCATCCACCTTCACCCAGTCAAGCTGGTCGCTTACGCCCCAGGCATAACAGAGCAGATAATACAGATTCTCAATTGGAATTTTCTGTTGCATTTCAGAACTTCAGTTTGTTGCAGATTAACTCATATTTATCCTCATCATCAAAGCAGATTTCACGAAGATACGGAAACAATTCATACTCACAGATATCGTTCCACCAGACAGAAAAATCTTCACAACCCTCTGCCTGACAGAAATAACTGTGCCCGATTTCCAGCCCTCGGTCGATGGTAGAAATTACCTCGTTGGCAGATTTTACCTTGCTCACTACCAGCTCCGCATTCTTCTGACTGATGCCTTTTTCTTCCAAAAAATTGATGAAGGCTTCGTTGAATTCCGGCTTGATAGGGCAGAAGCGGAACCGGCGCCGCAGAGCGTAATCTACGATGGCTAGCGAGCGGTCGGCCGTGTTCATGCAGCCTATCAGATAAACATTCTCGGGTACAAAGAAACGTTCATCATCCTCGTTGCTGTAGGTCAGCTTAATGGCGTATTGCTTCTTGCGTTTGTCGGCTTCTATCAGCATCATCAGCTCACCCAGAATCTTGCTGATGTTTCCTCGGTTTATCTCGTCGATGATGAAGACAAACTGCTGGTCGGGCGAACGTCTTGCCTTGCTGCAGAAGTCAAAGAAAATGCCATTCCTCCGTTCAAAGCCGCCCTCCTCAGAAGGACGGATGCCCTGCACGAAATCCTCATAGCTGTAGGATTGATGAAACTGTACCATCTCGATATTCTCATCCTTCACAAAGCCAATCAGCTGATAGGCTATCTTTCTGGCCAGAAAGGTTTTGCCCACACCAGGTGCTCCCTCTAGGATGATGTTCTTCTTTGCCTTCAGCAGGGAAACAATCTTCTTGAATTGGCTGGCGCCGATGAATGGCTTATCTGGGTCTTTGTCAAACTCGTAAACAGGTTTGCCTTTCAGACCTTCGCAATAGTTCAGAAATTCGATGTATTTTCTTACGTGGCATCTCAGGCTTGTCATTTGGTGCCTCTTGCCGTAGTCCAGTTCTTCGTCTATTCTGCCTGTCAGGAGTTTGCTCACTTCTGTGGCATCCTCTGCTTTCTTGATTTCCAATACCGAGTTTACCCCGCAAGCCTCTTTCGCTACCTTGCAGATAACCTTGTTTGAGCCTACGCTGGCATAGCCACCGGGCTTGGTTTTGTCTATTTTCAGAAATTCCAGAAAGGCTTCCTTTACCTGTTCCTGGCTTTTCCCTTCTAATTTAAAAATATTCTTATCTGCCATATTTATTGTCTTATTTATAAGTTGTTTTGTAATTATATTTTTAGTTGGATCTAAGAAGATCTAAATCCCATGGGTATCGATCTAAGAAGATCTAATTGATTTGTTCATTTCGATAGGATCTTCTATCTTTGCAACGTGTTTGATAATTATATTGTAGAATTTAACAACGAAAATTATGGAAAAACAATGGATTTCAACTATTGAGCTGCTTAACTATCTGAAGGAACATCCTAATAAGGAGAAAGAATGCAGACTCAGTTTGGGCTATGGCCTAGGTTCCACCCATTATTGGTATTGGGACCCCAAGACAAACATGTTCATGCACTCCCGTGACTGGGATTTTGAGCCTTATACCGCAAGTCAAGTGGTTAAATGGTACGGGGAAGGCAAATGGAAGATTGAGCAATAATTTGAGTGTGGGGGTGAACAAAACGTTCATCCCCTGATCAGTTATGCTTGGGAGAACAGCATCAGAAGGTAGCTCTCTCAGTAAATAATCCGGCAATACCTCGTTAAGTTTTAGCATCTGCTTTACTTTTTCCTGACTATATGTTCTTTCAATTCTTGCCATAATCGAAATCATTTTATGTTGCAGATAAAACCTTTGATGATTCTGAGCCCGACAATCTTGGTTTTACCTTAGAATTATGCCGCAAAGTTAAGATTATTATTTGGAATAAGCAAAGTTTTTTGAGCATTTTTCTTGGCGGTTTATCAAAAATGTGTTATTTAGTGCAGGAAAACTGCAGGAACCTGAATATCATGTAAAGGGAGAATTTTGAAATGAAGAAAATGAAAAAATTCGGAATGAAATCATGAGTGGCTGACAACGGAATATTTCCTCCTTTTTTTACTTTCCTCTTTTTAATTCTAACAGGTATTATGGTAAATAGGCGTTATGAGAAAAAGAAAGAGGTGAAATTCGGAACCTGAAAATGGAAACGGTTCACCCCTTTCTGAGTATATCTTTTTTGAGTAACTCTTTTCTGAGCATTTCTTTCTGATCTTTTCTTTTTATTCTGAGATGAATCCTGATTTCAATATTATGAAAGCTTGGGGTTCATCTCAGAACAGAATCCTACATCATGCCCGTAAGACGCTGGATGGCGATGACTGCCTGATTGTATTCATTAATCGCATCGGCATGCTTCATCAGAACATCGATGGTTTCCTCGATGACATTCACATATTCTACATACGAAATTTCGCCATTTTCATATTCTATCGCACTCAACTTCGAAATTTGCGCAGAATGAGCCTGATTGTTCTGCTCGTAATATTTCAGACGGTTGGATGCTGCCTGGAGACGCTTCGTACAAAGACGGAAATCGCGCTCTTTTTCTGTCTGCTCCTGGCGCATTTCGATTTCAGCCAATTCGCGGTCTTTCTGGGCTGCCTTTACTTTTGCCTTCGTAGAACCGTAAAATAAAGGGATGCCTACGCCAATCTCGAAACCGAAGAAATTGCCCTCGGCAAATCTCGAACGGTCTATGTTGTATGGATTCCAACTGGAAATGACACATTGGGTGCGCAAAGATAAGGATAAACTTGGAGCAAAACCAGATTTGGCAGCCTTGATTTCCTTATCCAGAGCGATGAGCTTGTCCTGCTGGTAAATGCCGTCGGCAGACTGCTGATAATTATAGGAATTGAGATTCTGGGCTGCGATGGCCGAGAGATTCTCTTCTGCCGGTTTTATGGGCTCCTGCGTGTTGAGCTGCGTCATGAGGTCGATTTGCAGGCGCTCGATTTCGCTCTTTACATCAGCCATTTCCAGACGGTTTTCGTTGCATTTGCGGTCGGCTGAGAGATATTCCAGCTGGCGGCTCTCTCCTGCCTTGTAACGCATTTCTGCAATCTGGCTGTAACGCTCTAATACTGAGTCGATTCGCTCCAATATCTGGAGTCTGTGAGTCTGATAAAGCATCTGATAATAGGTGTTGGCGATTTCAGCCTTCAGTTGCTGGCTAACCACGTTCAGGCGGCTCTTTTCTGCCTGGGTTTCAGCCTTCAGCTGGTTGCGGCGTGAGGCGTAGACGGTAGGAAAATCGAGGCTCTGGGTAAAGGTAAAGCCGTTGTCCGATTCGCCACCCGTAGCAGGGTTTTGAGAGAAAGCGACCTCGGTTTTATCCAGTTCCCAAGCCGTGCCTTGCATCACCTGCGCACGCTCTACCGACTTCTTTCCTGCCTGCATCTGAAGGTTCTGCCTGGCAGCCAAATCGAAACATTCCTGCAGGGTAACTTTCCTGCCCGCAATATGAACATCAAAATGCTGGGCTCCGACTGTGGCTGGCAGCAGGAGCAGGATGGCGGCAAAGCAAGCCACCACCCTATTCTTTGTTATCTTTATTCTGTTCATTATTTTCATATCTTGAAATCTTACTTTTTCGTAAACATCTTATAGATGGCTGGCAGAACCAGAAGCGTAAGGAGCGTGCTGGTAATGAGACCGCCTATTACAACCGTAGCTAAAGGACGCTGGACTTCTGCTCCGTCGCCATGGGATAATGCCATCGGGAGGAAACCCATAGAAGCTACCAGGGCCGTCATCAGAACCGGACGGAGACGAATCATACAACTGTCAATAATTCTGTTCTGAATAACAGCCGCCAAACTTGCGTCATTCTCCTCAGGAACCGCTGCCGCCTGCTTCTGTATCTGGTTCATCTGACCTATCAGCACGATGCCGTTGAGAACCGCCACGCCAAAGAGGGCGATGAAACCTACGCCCGCCGAAATGCTGAAAGGCATTCCGCGCAACCAGAGCGCCCAGACGCCACCTATCGCAGCAAGCGGAATGGCGGAGAACACGAAGAGGGATTCGCGCAGATTCTTAACCGTAGCGTAGAGCAGCAGCAGAATGATGATGAGCGCTACCGGAACCACGATTATCAGGCGCTGGGTGGCACTCTGAAGATTCTGAAACTCGCCACCATAATTATAATAGTAGCCCTCAGGCAGCTTCAGCTTCTCATCAAGGATGGACTGAATATCCTTCACGGTACTCTGCACGTCCCTACCCTTCACGTTGAAACCTACGTAGATGCGGCGGGCACCATTCTCATGAGAAACCTGAGCAGGAGCCGGTTCGTAAACCACATCAGCCAACTGAGAAAGCGGAATACTCTCGCCACCAGCCAGTGGAATACGGAGCGACTGAAGCGACTGGAAGTTGCGCTCCTTAGGGTCAAGACGCAGAACGATGTCAAACTTTTTATCGCCTTCGTACACAGCTCCAGCCGTAGCGCCCGCAAAGTTAGTTTCAAGAATGCGGTTGATTTCGTCAACAGTTACCCCATAAGCCGCCATGCGTTCATGGTTGTATTTTACCTGAATCTGAGGCAATCCGGAAACCTCTTCCACGAAGATTCCACTCACGCCCGGCACATTCTTTATCATTCTTGAAACCTTATCAGCCTGCTGGGTAAGCACATCGAGATTGTCGCCAAAAATCTTAACCGCTACATCCTGCTTGATGCCCGTAAGCAACTCGTTGTTACGCATCTGGATAGGCTGCGAAATCTCAGCTTCCAAGCCCGGAATCGTCTTCAGGGTTTCTTCCATCTTCTCCATCAGTTCGGCGGTAGTTTCTGCCGAAGTCCATTCAGCTTTCGGCTTGAGCGCCACCATGATGTCGGCCCTTTCTACCGGCATCGGATCGGTAGGAATCTCGGCGCTACCTATGCGGCTCACCACCTGCTTGATTTCAGGATATTCAGCCTTCAGAAGTTTCTCAGCCTTGGAGCAGCTCTCTACCATCTGCGAGAGCGAAGTGCCCTGCGACATGCTCATTTCTACCGCAAAATCGCCCTCTTCCAGACTCGGAATGAATTCGCCACCCAGGAAATGGAAGGCTACTGCGCTCATGCAGAAGAGCGAAACGGCGCCGGTAATCACATCCTTATATCGCGCCAAGACCCATTCCAGAACCGGTCGATACCAGCCCTGAAGTTTCTCTATCATTCTGTCGCTAAAGGTTTTACGCACATGTCCCTTCTTGCTCAGGAAGAGCGCACTCGCCATCGGAACATAGGTGAGCGAGAGGATGAAGGCACCCAGGATGGCGAAGAAAACGGTAAGCGCCATCGGGCGGAACATCTTGCCCTCGATGCCCACAAGCGTCATCAGCGGAATGTAAACTATCATGATGATGATTTCGCCAAATGCCGCACTCTTGCGGATGCGCGAAGCGGAATCATGAACCTCCTCATCCATCTCTGCCTGAGAAAAACGGATGGGAGTATCGGCAGAATTTCTCGCCTTCCGCTCAATACTCTTCACGCCCAGATGGGCCACAACAGCCTCTACGATAATGACGGCAGAATCGACTATCATACCGAAATCGATGGCTCCGAGCGACATCAGATTGCCGTCGATTCCGAAGGTCTTCATCATGCCGAAAGCAAAGAGCATGCTGAGCGGAATGACGCTCGCCACAACCAGTCCGGCACGCCAGTTGCCCAGGAAAATAATCAGCACGAAGATGACGATGAGTCCGCCTTCAGTCAGGTTTCGGGCGATGGTTCCCTCTACTCGGTCAACCAGGTGGGTTCGGTCGATAAACGGCTCGATAACCACGCCCTCGGGCAGAGATTTCTGAATCTGCTCTATGCGCAGCTTCACATTCCTGATAACCTCCTGAAAGTTTTCGCCCTTCAGCATGATGGCTATTCCGGCAACCACTTCGCCCTCGCCATTTCGGGTAACGGCTCCGAAACGGGTGGCATGACCCAGCTGAACCTTCGCCACATCACCTATCTTAATAGGAGTGCCGTTTACGGTCTTCACGGCGATATTTGCCACATCTTCCAGACTCTTCACCACGCCTATGCCGCGGATGAAATACTGGTTGGAATTTTCCTCTATGTAACTTCCGCCCGTGTTGGCGTTATTCTTTTCGAGCGCATCAAACACCTCGCTCACAGTCAGATTGCTGGCGTTGAGCTTATCCGTATTGATGGCCACCTCATATTGCTTCACATAGCCTCCCCAGCCGCTCACTTCCGCTACGCCCGGGGTTCCCGAGAGCTGTTTTCTCACAATCCAGTCCTGGATGGTTCGCAGCTGGGTGAGCGAATATTTGTGCTCGTAGCCCTTCTCGGCGCGCACGGTATAATGGTAAATCTCGCCCAGTCCGGTAGCAATCGGTCCCATCTCGGTTTCCACATTTTTGGGCAAATCTTTCTCCACCTGGGTCAGCATCTGGCTCACCTGCGAACGTACCCAGTAGATATCTGCATCATCATCAAAAACGAGGGTGATGACCGAGAGTCCGCTTCGCGAGATGCTTCTGCGCTCCTTGAGTTCGGGGATGTTGGCGAGCGCCATTTCTACCGGAGTAGTTACGTATTGCTCCACCTCCTGCGCTCCGAGCGAAGGCGCCTGGGTGATAACCTGCACCTGATTGTCGGTAATATCCGGCGTAGAATCGAAAGGAAGATGGATGAGCGAAACGATGCCCCAGATGACGAGGGCTATCGTGAAAACTCCCACCACCAGCTTGTGGCGGATGGAGTAAGTAATCAGTTTCTGAAACATAATCTGTTTTTCTTTAAAAAGCTCTTTATTGATGAAAAGCTCACCTTATATTAATGCTCATCCGCATGTTCGCCCGTGAGCGAAGCCAGATAATATGCATTTTCTGTCACAATCTTCTTGCCCTCCTGCTTCAGATGTTTGCAGAGTTTTACCTCGGTATAAGCTCCATCCGAAACGCCCGTAATAACCTCGTGGCGGGAGAAACTGTACTCGCCCTTCTCTGGCTTGCCGTTCAGAGCGAAGACAAACTGCTTGCCGTCGGTACTGACGATGGCCTTGGAAGGAAGGGCGATGCACGACTGGCTGCCCGTAGCTATCTTGCCGCTTACGTACATTCCGTCGAAGAGTCGGGCTGAGCCGTGAACGCCGCTGGTTTTAATAGACTGCGCATCTATTTTTACATGAACAGCAACTGATTTCGAATTATCGTTAAAGTATTGGTTTAAACCATAGACATGGCCGACGAGCTTGATGCCCGGTTGATTGGTAAGCGAGAGATAAACCTTATTGCCCGGCTTTACCTTCTGCAAATCTTTCTCGAAAATGTTCAAATCGCACTCTATCGCCTGGTTGTTCTGAATCTTCATGAGCGGAGTCTGCATGTCGGCAAAGCTGCCCAAGCTGGCTGTAATCTGCGAAACCGTACCCGCAATCGGAGCACGCAAAGGGAAGGCTGTGGTAAACTTGCCCCTGGCTACGGCGGCGGTAGAAATGCCCATCTGGGCAAGCTGCTTGCCGATGCCGATGAGGTTGGCGTGGGCCACATGATACTCCTTAGCTGCCTGCTGCGCATTCTTCTTGACGCCAGCTCCGGCCTTGTTCAGCAGTTTCTGTCGCTCCAGGTCGGCAAGTGCCAGTTCGCACTCCTTGCTGGCAGAAAAATATTCGCGTTGCAGACTGACCACATCTGTATTTTCGACCAGCGCCACCACCTGTCCGCGCTTCACATTCTGTCCTTCCTTCACGTAGATAGCCTTCACCACGCCACCCATGAGCGAAGCCACATCGCCCTTGTTCTGGGCGCGCAAAACGAGCTGACCGTTGGCTGCAATCGTAGCATCCATCACGCGGTCAACCGCCTCGCCCATCTTCAGATCTACAGCATCTACCTGTTTCTGAGAGAGCGGAATATTGTCAAAATCCACCTCTTCATGTTCATGCTCATGTCCGTGTTCGGCAGCATGAGCCTCTGCTCCGGCGTGGTTTGAGAAAAAGGTGAAACCACCCCAGGCTAAGATTGCCGCAACGGCAACCACCAATATTCTTTTCATTTTTTCTTCTTTTTATTGATTAATAATTTCGGGTGCAAAAGTACGCACTTTTCCCTGCAACCCGGTTGCAAAAGCTGCATCCTGGTTGCTCTAACTACAGAAAATCAACAAAAAGAAGGAGGTCCTCGCCTATTGATGGCCGTTTCATCAACACAAGGAAGGCTGGCTGCAAACTGCTGCCAACGCACGCTAATAATCGACGAGGTAGGGATAAACAAATACTCAGAAGAAAGCACGGAAAGAAGATGGTTACCATCGAAAAGCTGCTTCTGGATGTTCTTCACAATCTTGCCGTTGGTTACAAAATGGTGCATCTGATGCACGCGGCAACCATCGTTTTCATTCTCATGATGCTCAGTATGCTCATCGTTGAGCTTACCATCCTGCTGGCAACGTTCTACAACCATACATATACGCCCCATGTGATGATGATGCATCACCACCGTAGAGAGCAGCACACTCATCGTGGCCACCAGGAGGCTGAATAAGTATAGTTTCTTCTTTGCCATTTTATTCTGTTTCCAATTTTACGATTGCTTTCATTCTGCCCGCAAAATTACATTAAAAGTACGAAATAGCCAAGTAAAACTGAGAAAATTAGCATTTTTTCTTAAAAAAATTAAAACCGAGTACCCTTAAAGCCCTTTGAATACGTAATATGAGTAGTTTTTAGTAACTTTGCAACATAAAATTAAAAAATAGAAATGAAAAAAGTATTTTTAATCTTTCAATTACTCCTTGTAGTAATGCTGGCTCAGGCGCAGATGATGAACCCCGTGAAGTTCACCAGCTCGCTGAAAACAGACGGAAGTGCTGTGGCCGAAATCGTGTTTAGCGGAAAAATCCAACCGGGATGGCACGTCTACTCTACCGGTTTGGGTGGCGATGGTCCGATTTCCGCTTCGTTCAACGTAAACAAGCTTGAAGGTGTTGAGCTCGTAGGAAAACTTCAGCCACGCGGCAGAGAGATTGCAAAGTTCGACCCTCTCTTCGAGATGAAACTCCGTTATTTTGAAGGTAGTGTTACCTTTGTACAGAAGGTGAAGTTTACCCAACCAAATTATCATATTGATGCCTATCTGGAGTATGGCGCCTGCAACGACCAGAACTGTATGCCACCAAGTGAGGCTGGTTTTAAGAAGAGTGGCAAATCTCCAGCCGTTGATGCTCCTGCAGCTGGAGCAAAAGATGCTCTGAATGCAAAGGCGATTGATCCTGCCCTTGCAGCCAAGATGAAGGCCGATTCGCTGGCAAAGGTTGCAGCCCTGGCTCAGACCGACAGAGCTACTCAGCCCGTAGATTCCGCAGCTTTGTCATCTGCTATGGAAAATCTGAACGTCAAGGACTTATGGAAACCGGTTGTTAAAGAACTTCAGGCATTTGGCGGAGCTAACGACATCGCCAACCATTCGCTCTTCTACATCTTCTTCATCGGTTTCGTGGGCGGTCTGCTTGCGCTCGTCATGCCTTGCATCTGGCCTATCATCCCGATGACCGTAAGTTTCTTCCTGAAGCGTGCTAAGAACGATAAGAAGAAAGGTATCCGCGATGCGATTACTTATGGTTTGAGCATCGTAGTCATCTATCTGGTTTTGGGCCTTGCCGTAACAGCCATCGCAGGTCCTAGCACCCTGAATGCGCTCAGCACAAGTGCCGTTTTCAACATCATCCTCTTCCTCCTGCTTGCTGTTTTCGCCTTCTCGTTCTTCGGTTGGTTTGAAATCAAATTGCCTGACAGTTGGGGAAATGCGGTAGACAACAAGGCTTCCAGCACCACGGGTATGATTTCTATCTTCCTGATGGCTTTCACCCTGGTATTGGTCAGCTTCTCATGTACAGCTCCTATCATCGGTTTGCTGCTGGTTCAGACCGTTACATCCGGCGACTGGCTCGCTCCTACCGTGGGAATGTTCGGTTTTGCGCTTGCTCTGGCGCTCCCATTCACCCTCTTCGCCCTCTTCCCATCATGGTTGAAGTCGGCTCCTAAGTCGGGTTCTTGGATGGAGACTATCAAGATTGTGCTCGGCTTCATCGAACTTGCCTTCTCTCTGAAGTTCCTCTCTGTAGCCGATCTGGCTTACGGCTGGCACATCATGGACCGCGAGGTATTCCTCTCTCTCTGGATTGTCATCTTCGGTCTGTTGGGTCTCTATCTCATCGGCAAGCTGAAGTTCCAGGTTGATGCAATCGGGGGCGACATCAACAAGCCTATGCCTGTAGCCTGCATCATGTTGGGTCTCTGTTCTTTGGCATTCTCGGTTTATATGATTCCGGGTCTCTGGGGTGCTCCTTGCAAGGCTGTGAGCGCATTTGCTCCACCTATTAATACACAGGACTTCAACCTCAACACCAAGACCGTAGAGCCTGCTTACAAGGATTATGAGTTGGGAATGGCTGCGGCAAAGGCTGCCGGCAAACCGGTATTGCTTGATTTCACGGGTTATGGTTGTGTAAACTGCCGCAAGATGGAGGCTTCTGTCTGGACAGATCCATCGGTTGCCGATAAGCTGACAAAGGATTATGTTCTCATCTCACTTTATGTAGATGACAAGACTCCTCTTCCTGAGCCTATGGAGGTAACGTTTAATGGCGAGAAGCGCACCCTGCGTACCGTTGGCGACAAGTGGAGTTATCTTCAGGCAAGCAAGTTTGGAGCTAATGCCCAGCCATTCTATGTGGCTATTGACAACGACGGCAATCCTCTTGCAGCAGCCTTCAGTTTTAAAGAAGATGTTAGTGCTTATCTCGACTTCCTGAATAAGGGTCTGGATAATTACAGAAACAAATAATGTTTTTGATTTAATAGTTCAAATAAGGCCGGTATTAGTTCTTTAAGTAGATTTATGAAGGATAATTTCATTAGGTTAGTTAATTAAAGGTAGATTTATTTAGGATTAATACTTTCCCCCGACAGGTATGGTTTCCAAGCCATCCTGTTGGGGGATTTTTGTAAAGGCACAAAAAATAAAGGCACAAAAAAATAGGGCCTGTTTCACAACAGACCCTAAACATACTTACTAAAACTAAATTAACCACTAAAAAAACTAATATTTTTTAATCCTAGAAAATAAGGTGAATAACACCTTTAATCTAAAAACCTAATCTATGACACGAAATCATCCCGATTTCTTGATTGCAAAGATAGGGCTTTTATATGAAACCGCCAAACTTTTTCCCAACTTTTTTTCTAAGAGCGGGCATTTTTATCGGGATTTCACATTATTTAATCAATAAGCCCCCTACTTCACATTTTAGAACCTATAGCCAACGGTCATCAGCAACTGGTGGCGCTTGTTGTCAACCTTGGTTGCATTAACAGAACAGCCCATATCCTCAAAACTTTCGAATGGATAGAAATCTCCCTTCTGGGTAGAATACTGATAAGCCACATCAATAGCCAAATTCTGGTAATTGAAACCAATACCTAAAGTAAAACGGTTTGTTGCCTTCCAGTTGGTATAATCAGCAGAAGAAGCGATGTAAACGCCATTACTATCAAATGTCTGATCGCGCAAAGCATTATCCTTGTACATTGGCGATACATAATTATAACCTAATCGGATTGACAATATGTCAACAGGCTTAATCTCTGCACCTAACTTCAAGGTACTTACACCTTGCAGGTTCAATTGAGTATCGTGATTCATAGCCTCATCACTACTACTGCTCTCATAATAGTCTCCCCAATAGGAATCATAATAACCACCATCCTTCACACGGTTGTCCATATGATCGTACCAGGCATATTCATAAGTTGCACCAAGTGCCAGATAATTTCCTATAGTATGACCCAAGCTGGCGCCCACTTTCCATGGTGTATTAAGCCGGAAATCATAATCTATACTCTGTCCTCTATCACCCTTGACATAACAAGGCTGCTGACTTCCATCTTTTTCCTCATAGATAGCAGGATCATAATTTCCCGAAATAGTAATATCATTATCGCCACTAACTGTGAGATCATAGAAGATAGGACTATTAAAATAAGCACCTATACGGAAAGGCGAATCCTTAACCGGACGGAAGATAACACCTGCCTTCACATCAAATCCTGTACCCGTAATCTTCAGCTGTTCAAATGAATCCATTATATTGCCATCAACGAAGTCTTCGGAATAAAGAGAATTGCTGTTGTAATGAACATCATGAAGTCCGACAGTCAAACCCAACCATACCTGATTATTAATCGAGCCGCTAATATTGAAATCATAGGTACCAATATAACCATGCTGATACTGACCAAACAAATACTTATTAGCCTCAGCATAAGCCAAACCACCATCAGTAGGAACTGTAAACAAACCAGGCTGATAATTTCCGGAATTATCCTTGTATCCACCAAGGTTAGCATCCTGGCTGGTCCAACCAGCATACTCTTTGTAATTCTTTGCAGCAGTTATTTTGTTAAGAGAAACATTCTTTAAAGCTCCGGCAGCATTCAGAATCTGTCCAAAGTCGGCACTCTTATGATAATTGAAAGCCAGATTCAACCAATTGGCACCTTTGTTTTTCGGACTCCATACAATGCCAACCTGGTCGAAGGTAGGATGACTTTTTTTACCATTAAAGATAATTCGAGAACCATCGAACTCCGTATAATTCTCTGCATCTGTTTGGGCGATAACTCCTGCAGTAAGAGTCACCTGGCTTTTACGGAAAAGACCAATACCAGCAGGGTTACTGCTGATAGTGGAAATATCGGCGCCCAAGGCTTCCATAGCACCACCCATACCCACATAGCGGGCAGTACCAGTAAGCTGGGGTGCAGCCAACTTAGCGTCCTGATAAGTTTCTTGCGCAGCAGCCGTCATGCTGGCCATGAGCATACTGGCAAAGAATATATGTTTTAAATTATTCATAATCTTCTCAAATACTAATTATTGTTATCAATTTATCTTCTTCCTCCGAAGCTGCCGCCACCAGAGCGACCACCACCGCCTCCGAAGCTACCGCCACCGGAACGGCCGCCACCTCCGAAGCTACCACCTCCGAAATTACCGCTATTGTTACTAAAGCCAGAATTACTACGACTACCCCAAGAAGAGTTATTGTTAAAGTTGCCGGTATTCTGACGCTGGCCAAAACTACGGTTAGAACCACTACGACGTGAATAAGTATTACGATTATTACCGCCAACACCTGTATACTGGTGATTAGAACCATCAATACGACCTGGGTTGTTATAGCGAATGTTGCCAGCAAATCCACCATAACTTACATGTCCGTATATCGGACCGCCCCAATACCAAGGATTGTAGTAGCCGCCCCAGCCATAATACCAAGGGTCGTACCAGCCACCATACCAGCCGCAATAACCATAATACCATGGATCGTACCAAGGGTCGAACCAAGGATCATACCAGCCGGCATAATAGCCGTAGCGCCAAGGATTGTGCCAGCCCCACATGCGGCTGCGCCAGTAGTAAGGACCGTAACCATAATAATCGTAGAACCATGGATCATAGAATCCGTCCCATCGGCTCAGCTCGCGTGTGCGTACGAAATCCTCATCCCTGTCAGCATACTTCTGGGCGAAGTAAGCATCATCATAAATGCTGTCTGGCGCCACACCCTTGCCCACATGGAACTGGATAATGTCGTTGCCCAGGGAATCTTTCCCTACATTCTCATAATGGCTGAAGATTCTGCCGCCTCGATTGTATTCATCTACCGAACGGTCGCTTCCGCTCCAAAACAGCCGATAAACACTATCTCTACGTGCCCGCTGTTCAGCATACTGGCGCTGGAGCAGAGCCCGTCTTTCAGCCTTTTCCTTGGCCTCCTTCTTCGGATTGAAGTAGAGGTCATCGTCCTGTGCCATCGAAGTGAGTGGCATCGCAGCTGCGATAAGGACTGCAAGAAGATACTTTTTTTTCATATTTCTGTTCTCCTATTTATTTTTTTCCATTTTTCTCTTTCCAGATTCATCATAAACCATCAGGAAAAATACTCCAGAAAGAGCCATTTCCTGATTATATAATAATCTGGATGCAAAAATATTGCTTATCTTTATGCAAAAATACAGAATTTCCCTAAATAATTGTAGGTTTTCCCCTATTTTTTTATAATTTTGCAGAAGATTTAAAACAAATCTAGCTTTTTTGAACATTCGAAGGCGTTTTTAGACAAGAAATTAATACAAATTAAATATGAAATATTTAGTAGCAACATTCACTATTGAAACGACTGCCGACTTGATGCAGGCCTCTCAGGATTTGCTTGCCGATGGTGCAGCCGAAGCCGGATTTGAATCTTTTGAAGAAACAGAAACCGGACTGGAAGCGTATGTGCAGAAAGAACTCTTCGACAAGGAGATGCTGGATGCCTATATTGCTGATTTCCCTATCGGGGATGCGAAAATTACCTACGAGGTGAAAGATGCAGAAGACAAGGATTGGAACCAGGAATGGGAAGAACAGGGATTCGAACCAATTTATGTGGACAACCAGGTGGTGATTTACGATGCGAAACATCCCGAACTCTATCCCGATACGAGCAACAGACCCGACATGATAGAAATAGGTATTGAGGCGAAACTGGCGTTCGGAACAGGAAACCACGAAACCACACGCATGATCATTTCGCAGCTGCTCCACATGCCTATCAGAACCAAGCGCATCCTGGATTGCGGAACGGGTACGGGAATCCTTGCCCTCACCTGCTCAAAACTCGGAGCGAAAGACGTTGTAGGCTACGATATTGACGAGTGGAGCGTAGAAAATGCCAAGCATAATGCCGTGCTCAACGGCGTAACTAACATGGAAGTACTCTTTGGCAACAGTCAGGTAATCAACCACATCAGCGGCGTTTTCGACCTGGTTCTAGCCAACATCAACCGCAACATTCTGCTCAACGACATGCGCGCTTTCCGTAGCGTGATGAATATCGGCGGAACCCTGGTTCTGAGCGGCTTCTACGAAGAAGATATTCCTGTACTCCTGGAGAAAGCAGAAGAACTGGGAATGCATGAAATAAACAGACAGATTGACAACAATTGGGCCTGCCTTGTTTTAGGTTCATAAAGATTCTTTTCTGATTCTAAACATTCAGAACGAAAAGTCTGAAATCAGAAATATCAGATTAAACCATACGAATAAAGGTTGGATTTTCGCATATTGCCAAAAGTCCAACCTTTATTCCATGAATTTCTTCTCATTATTATTGCTTCCTATGCAGAGCTGCTTGAGCTCATAATAACTGCCGTTGTAAATATTGAAATCTACGTAGCCTTTAATGCCCGGCAACTTGCCCACATCCGTATGCTGCCAGAACTTCCATTTGCCCTTATACTGAACCTTGTCAACATAATAGTGGGCTATCCAGTAAGGATAATCTTCGAAGACAGGCGCACTCAGATATTGCTCCTTAAATTTATAATAGGTGTAGATGATAGGTTTAACATGATACTTATCCTCTACAATATGCAGCCAGGTAAGCACATCACGCTGGAAATCCTCCACACTCTTATCTGCCGGCTTATGTTCAATATCCAGTACCGGAGGCAAATCGCCATCCGTAAGATGAACCTGGTCTAGGAAATAATAAGCCTGTTCTCGGGCTGTCGACTTATTGCTCCAGAAATGATAAACACCCCGGATGAAACCGAAATCGCGAGCCTGATTAAAGTTCTCGCGGAAATTCTCATCGAGCCGTGAAGAACCTTCCGTACTCTTGATGATGACGAAGCGCACAGGACAACCCTTGATCATCGCATTCTTGAGCTGTTCCCAGTCAATCTTGCCCTGATAATGCGAAATGTCGATTCCATGAATCTCGTAACCTTCAGGATATTCAGCATCGCCATAAAGCGCACGCCAGCGGAAACCAGTTGGACCTACAAAGAAATGATAGAACAGAAAGACATAGAGCACGATAACCGCCGTTCCGCCTATCCACCACGCCCAACGGGGATAGCGTTGCAAAAAAGAAGACGAACGCCTTCTACCACGGGAGCCGCCACGCCGAGGAGTTTTCTTTCTCGCCATGGCACTCTTTTTCTGTGAAGAAGCCGTTCGTCTTGTTGACATATAAAAAAATATTTATTCTATTTTTTACTTAGCCTGCTCCAACTGGAGAGTCTTTGTGGTCTGGTCGCAAACCTCAGAAGGACCCCAGTACTGGATAGGACCTGGATAAACGTAAGCTGTTTCCTTAGCCCACTCATCGCGCTTAGAAGCGAAGAACTTGAATGGAGCGCCATCCAACTCAACGAGAGCCTTGCGGATAACTGGCTTGTTAGCACCATTACGACGCTCGATGTTCATCATCATAGTGATTGGCACACCACCTGCAATCCACTCTGCTGCAGGAGCTGTTGTGTTCTTGATGATTGACATGTAACCGGTCTTGCCGTTAGCGATGAGGCGTGAAGCGTTGAAACCGAGTGAGTAGCAGTAGTCAGCATCGTAGTTAGAAGGAGCTGCGCAACGTCCCTCGTAACCGAAGAAGTGGTGCTGTGCAGAGAACTTACCAACAAACTTGCCTTCCTTCTTCCATGCAGCCAACTTCTCAGCTACCATGCGAGAAAGCAACTTCTCTGTCTCGATGAGAGAAACCTGTACGTTTCCGTGAGGGTCGCGGTCGAGGCAAAGCTGGCGAGCTACGTCAGCTGGCAAAGACTCCAATACTGCGAGGTTGTCCTTAGCGATGGCACCCTTAACGAATGCAATCTGCTCCTCAGCACTTGCAAACTCACGGCTCTCGCCTGTTGCAGGGTCTGTAAGAACCTCGTTCAATTCTGCGATGAGCTTCTTGATAGCTGGGATGAACTCGATCAGGCCCTCTGGAATGAGAACAGTACCGAAGTTGTTGCCCTCAGCAGCACGGTTAGCTACTGCAGTTGCAATATAAGTAACAACATCATCGAGTGACATTTCCTTAGCCTCTACCTCCTCAGAAATCAAGCAGATGTTTGGCTGAGTCTGGAGAGCGCACTCAAGAGCGATGTGAGATGCTGAACGACCCATCAGCTTGATGAAGTGCCAGTACTTACGTGCTGAGTTACAGTCGCGCTCGATGTTACCGATGAGCTCAGAATATGTCTTGCAGGCTGTATCGAAACCGAAAGAAGTCTCAATCTGCTCGTTCTTCAAGTCGCCGTCGATAGTCTTAGGGCAACCGATTACCTGTACGCCATACTTCTTAGCAGCATAGTATTCTGCGAGAACGCAAGCATTGGTATTTGAGTCGTCACCACCGATGATGACAAGTGCCTTGATGCCGAGTTCACGAAGAATCTCAATACCCTTCTCAAACTGGTCTTCCTTCTCAAGCTTGGTACGTCCGGAACCGATGATGTCGAAACCACCAGTATTGCGGTATTCGTCCATGAGTTCAGAAGTAATCTCCATGTACTTATGGTCAACGAGACCACCAGGACCGAGGATGAAACCATAGAGCTTGTTAGCTGGGTTGAGAGACTTCACACCGTCGAAGAGACCAGAAATCACGTTGTGACCGCCAGGAGCCTGACCACCTGAGAGGATAACACCTACGTTGAAAGCAGGAAGTTCCTTAGCCTCACCTGCCTCGAATGTAATAACAGGCATTCCATAAGTGTTAGGGAACAACGCCTTGATTTCATCCTGATTACCTACTGACTGTGTTGCTGCACCTTCAACTGCCTTTACTGGGCCCTGGAGAGCCTTAGGCAATTTTGGCTGATAAGCAGCTCTTGCAATCTGCAATGCACTTTTTTCCATAATTCGTTTTTATTTTAATTAGTTGAAACTTCAAAAACATCTGCAAAAATAACTCTTTTCTGCGAGATACGGAAAGAAAAATGCTAAAAATGCGTTAATAGATACATTTTTTCCCAAAAAATGATGTTATTTCAAAGAAAATGATTATCTTTGAGCGATATTTTTAATTATTCATTAATTAGGAGAAAAGAATTATGGCTAATAAAAGAGATTTAAAGCGCACGATCAACTACATTACAAGCGAACTTTTCGCCGAGACAGTAGCTGCATCTTTGTATAACGGTAAGCCTACACAGGAAGATGTGGATGGCATTCTTTCAGCTATCGTCATGATCAACGGCGATTACATCAGCCGCGTGTCTCACCCGGAACCGGGAATCAAGAAGGGTGAATATTATAAAAAGCTCATAAGCGACTTCAACAAGCAGATGAGCGAAATCATCGACCAGATTTCAAACCTGGCATAATCCTATTATCATAAGAATCAGAAAATACACCTATTTATATATATGGTAAAAGGAATTTGTCAATGGATATTGTATAAGCGCTTGGGCTATAAGAAAATCATCACCCAGGAGCTTCCTGAAAAGTATATTATCTGCATGGCTCCGCACACCAGCAACTGGGATCTGATACTGGGCCAGCTCTTTGCCCATGCTGAGGGAATCAAATGTAATTTCCTCATGAAAAAGGAATGGTTCTTCTGGCCGCTAGGTCCTATCTTCAGAAAGATGGGAGGTATTCCTGTGTGGAGAAGCAAACATACCAGCATGACGGATAATCTGGCTGCAGAAGCGGATAAGCGCAAGGCTTTCGGACTGTGCATTACGCCCGAAGGTACCCGCTCGCTCAACCCGGAATGGAAAAAGGGATTCTATTTCATAGCCCTCAAGGCGCATCTGCCTATCCATCTCTATGGGCTTGACTATGAGAAGAAGGTCATCCAATGCACCAGGCAGATTATCCCGTCAGGAGATGTTGACAAAGACATGCGTGAAATCAAGTTGTACTTCAAGGATTTCAAAGGAAAGAAACCGGAGAAGTTCACAATCGGAAATATTGATTAAACGTTAGAAGATAACGGTTTAGTCAGCTATTAAAGAAGGAGTATTCGTATAGTGAAACACCAAAACATAACATATTGTTTGATAAGCAGTTTGCTGTTAGCCGCTGGAGCTTCGCTTCAGGCTAACGGCAAATCGTTTTTTCCTATCTACGACGAGGCTAACAGCGGCGCATGGCAAGGCATAGATTATGATGGCGACCCATGGGTGTTTAATGTTTCCCGCCCTTATTTCGTTACGGCAGGACTACAGAACAGGCACCTTTCGCTATGGGCCTCGCACGGACGGTATTATTATGCCGACAGAGATGTATGGAAATGGCAACGCCCTAACCTGTTTTGCACAAACGAAGATCTCTTTACCCAAACTATCGTCGTGCCCTACCTCATCCCGATGCTCCAGAATGCGGGAGCCATCGTCTTCACACCCCGCGAAAGAGACTGGCAGACGAACGAAATCGTCATCGATAATGATGATGCTGTCAAGTCGGTTTATTATTTCGAAAAGGAGGCGGGCAAGCGATGGAAAAAATGCGATTCGCTCGGTTTTGCCAACCGCTACCGACTGAAAGATGGGGAAAATCCGTTTCGCATGGGAACCGTGAGACAGGCGAAGGCTACCAAGCGCAAGAAAACCAGCCAGGTAAGCTACCAGCCCCGTTTCAAGGAAGCCGGCAAATACGCAGTCTACGTAAGCTACCAGTCGCTCCCCAAGAGCGTGAGCGATGCAAGATACATCGTTTATCACAAGGGCGAAGCCACGGAGTTTTCCGTTAACCAGCGCATGGGCGGAGGCACCTGGGTTTACCTGGGCACCTTCGATTTCGACAAGGGCTGCAACGAGTTCAACCGCGTGGTCTGCACCAACAAGGCTTCACGCCGTGGAGTAGTAACTACAGATGCTGTCCGCTTTGGCGGCGGCATGGGAAACATAGAGCGTGGCGGTTACACCAGCGGATTGCCCCGTTGCCTGGAAGGAGCCAGATACTACGCCCAATGGGCTGGTGCTCCTTATAAGGTTTATGGCGGCAGAAAGGGAGAAAATGATTACGCCGACGACATCAACACCCGTTCGCTGATGACCAATTGGCTGGGCGGCGGTTCGGTTTACATGCCTGCCAAAAATGGCAAGCACGTGCCTATAGAACTCTCGCTGGCACTTCATAGTGATGCGGGTTACAATAAGGACGGAAAATCTACCGTTGGATCCCTTGCTATCTGCACCACAGATTATAACGACGGAATGCTGAACAGCGGAATCTCAAGATTCACATCCAAGGATTTCGCCAGGGCTTTGCGCGATAATCTTGTTACGGATCTGACGGCTCAGTTCGGAGAATTCGGCAAACGCTACCTATGGGACAGAAACTATTCTGAAACCCGTCTGCCGGAAGTTCCGTCGGCTATTCTCGAAATGCTTTCGCATCAGAATTTCCCTGACATGAGAATTGCTCAGGATCCGCTCGGAAAGTTCTATATCGCACGCTCCATCTACAAAACTATCCTGCGCTTCGTAAACAGCAATCATGGAACCCGATACGTGGTCCAGCCGCTGGCTCCGCAGAACTTCAGCGTTACGCAGAACCAAGGTGTTGCCCTACTCTCATGGACTGCCCAGCTGGACAAGACGGAACCATCTGCCCGCCCTACTTCTTACATTATTTATAAGGCTGAGGGACAAGGCGGTTTTGACAACGGAACCATCGTGAACACCACCCGCTGCCAGATGCAGCTGGAACCGGGCAAGCTTTACCATTTTAAGGTGGCTGCTGTTAATGCAGGAGGAGAAAGTTTCACCACCGAAACCCTCTCTGTGCTCTATAATCCTGCTGCCAGCAAGTCTGTGCTCATCGTAAACAATTTCCATCGCCTTGCCTCTCCGCAGGTCGTGGATGATGAGGAAAAGCAGGGATTTGATCTCAATCAGGATCCGGGCGTAAGCTACGGACTGACGGCGGGATGGAGCGGCAAGCAACAGGTGTTCGACAGAAGCAGAATGGGCAACGAAACCAGTTTCGGACTCGGTTTCAGCGGCAACGAAATGATTGGCAAGTTTGTGGCAGGCAACGACTTCAACTATGTTCAGGCGCATGCTACAAGTATTGCGGCTTCGGGCAAATATAATATTTCCAGCTGTTCGAGCGAAGTCATCGCCAGCGGTAGGGTTCAGATGAAGAACTATCAGGCAGTTGACCTCATCAACGGACTGGAGCGCCATGACGGCTATACTCACGCCTACTTCAAGTCGTTCACGCCTGCCCTGCAGAACAGCATCAGGCAATACGCCAGCCAAGGCGGCAGAATCCTGATAAGCGGTTCTTACACCGGAAGCGACATGCAGACTGAAGAGGAACAGGCGTTCCTGAGCGATATTCTGAAACTCAGCTATGAGCCTACAGGTTCTACGGCCATCACCAGGGACATCAATCCCGAAGATTCAACCGTAACAGAACGAGACAGTATTGTCTACACTTCGCCTAACGTCAAGGGATTAGGTCTGCAGTTCAGCTATTATAACGAGCTGAATGCCCAGCATTATGCGGCAACCCATCCCGAGATATTGAAACCGGTTGGCAATTACGCCTTCACGGCGATGCAATACGATACGGGAACGAGTGCGGCGGTTGCCTACAAGAGCACTACTTACCGCAGCTTCGTCATGGGATTCCCGCTGGAATGCATCATCGACGAAAGAACCCGCACCAGCGTGTTGCTCGGCATTCTCAAATTTCTGACAGATTAAATTCAAAGTAAAACAGATAAAAAAATTTAAGCTTATGTATAAGATTCAAGCCAACCAGTCTGGCACTCGCTCTATCGAAGTGAGCGACCAGCATTTAGAGACCATCGAAAAGTATCAGTTACTCCGCAACCTCGTAGACAGCAACGGCATTATCGACGAGGAAGTGCTCGATAAACTGAAACTTAATGTGCGTTCACTCCTCGAGAGCAGCGACATCAAGGATAAGGAGTTGCTCGATCTCTGTCTCGACGTCATCTACAATCAGAACATGAAGGCGCTCGGTCTTCACAACCTCGTTCTGCTCTACGTAGACTGGAAAGACAAGAAGCAGGCTGAGGCTGCAGCTGATGCAGAACCAGACGCAGTAAATGATTAAAAAATATTGAATGGATTATAAGTTAACAGATTTCTTACCTACCACCAAGAAAGAATGCGAGTTGCGCGGATGGGACGAACTCGACGTCATCCTCTTTTCAGGAGATGCTTACGTTGACCACCCATCCTTCGGCCCTGCCATCCTCGGACGAATACTGGAAGCCAACGGCTATCGGGTAGCCATCGTTCCCCAGCCCGACTGGCACGGCGATTTCCGAGACTTCAAGAAACTCGGTCGCCCTCGCCTCTTCTTTGGTGTTTCTCCGGGTGCCATGGACTCTATGGTGAACCGCTACACGGCCAACCGCCGCATGCGTAGCGAGGACGCTTTCAGTCCCGACTCCCGCCACGACATGCGCCCCGACTATCCATCTATCGTCTATACGCAGATACTGAAGAAACTCTTTCCCGACGTACCTGTAGCACTAGGCGGTATTGAGGCTTCGTTGCGCCGCATCAGCCACTACGACTATTGGAAAGACGAGCTCCGCAAGTGCATTCTCTGCGATTCGGGCGCCGACCTCATTCTCTACGGAATGGGCGAACGTTCTATCGTTGAACTAGCCAATGCCTTTGCAGAAGGCAAGACGCTTAGCCAAATCCACGAAATGCCGCAGGTGGTTTTCTACTGCAAGGAAAATGAGATTCCGGGCGGTTTCAAGGACGATGACATCATCCTCCACAGCCACGAAGAATGTCTCCACAACAAGAAGGGGCAGGCTGAGAACGTGCGCCATCTGGAGGAAGAAGCCAACAAGATGCATGCTCAGCGCATGATTCAGGAAGTTGACGGCAAATATGTAGTGGTGAATCCGCCTTTCCCGCTGATGACTACCGCGGAACTGGATGCGGCTTTCGACCTGCCTTATACGCGTTTGCCTCATCCTAAATACAAGGGCAAGACCATTCCTGCCTACGAGATGATTAAGTTCTCCGTGAACCTTCATCGTGGCTGTTTCGGCGGCTGTTCTTTCTGCACCATTTCTGCCCATCAGGGTAAATTCGTGGTTTGCCGCAGCAAGGAGAGCATTCTGAAGGAGGTGAAGAAAATCATCCAGATGCCTGATTTCAAGGGCTATCTGAGCGATTTGGGCGGTCCTTCTGCCAACATGTACGGAATGCACGGCAAGAATCAGAAAGCCTGCGAAGTGTGCAAGCGCCCGTCGTGTGTAAACCCTCAGATTTGTCCGAACCTCAATACCGACCACACCAAGCTTCTGGAGATTTATCATGCTGTAGATGCTTTGCCGGGAATCAAGAAGAGTTTCATTGGTAGTGGTGTGCGTTACGACCTTCTGCTGCATAAGAGCAAGGACGAAAAGGTGAATCAGGCGGCTAGAGAATACACGCGCGAACTGATTACCAAGCATGTGAGCGGCCGACTGAAGGTGGCTCCCGAACATACGAGTCCGGAGGTCTTGAAGTTCATGCGCAAGCCATCGTTCGACCTCTTCTACGAGTTCAAGCGCATCTTCGACAAGATCAACAAGGAAGAAGGTCTGAACCAGCAGATCATTCCTTACTTCATCAGTTCGCATCCGGGCTGTCATGAAGAAGACATGGCTGAACTTGCCGTCATTACGAAGGGACTGGACTTCCATCTGGAGCAGGTACAGGATTTCACCCCTACTCCTATGACCATTTCTACCGAGACCTGGTATACGGGTTACGATCCTTATACCCTGGAGCCGGTCTTCAGCGCCAAGACTCAGAAAGAGAAGCTTGCCCAGCGAATGTTCTTCTTCTGGTACAAGCCTGAAGAGCGCCGTGCCATCGAGAGTGAACTTCGCCGGATAGGCAGAGCCGACCTCATCGACAAACTCTACGACAGGAAGAGCATGGGTGGCAGTTTCAAGGGTAAGAAGACGCATTATGACGATAAGGCGATAGGTTCTACATACGATAATCCTGGTGTAGGAAAAGGTGCTAAAGGCAAGCGCGGAGCTGGCAGAAATGCTTCTGAACCGAATGCAGGAAAAAGCCGTGGCAGAAATGCTTCTGACCGCTTTGCCCCAAAGGGATATGGCAATGTGGGTTGCTATGATGAAGATAAATATCTGAATGAAGGCCGTCCGCTAAACGGAAAACCTTCAAGAGGCAATCATTCCCAGAAAGGCCCGGCTCAGAATATTTCTCAAGGCAGAAGCAACAACGCCAATGCTAATATCCGTGATGCGGTAGCTGCGGCAAGAGCCGAACTCCGCAACCAGAAAGACCAGGGTGCCGGCTTCTTCAAGGACAAAAAGAAAAAGAGCTTCAACCCTAATTTCGACAACGACAACCATAACCGCAAGAACCGCTACAACAGCGGGGATAAGAATGAACGCGGCGGTCGTGGAAATCAAGGTCGTGGAAATCAAGGAAGAAATGAAGGTAGAGGCAGAAGAAGATAAATGCTAAAAATAGGGTGAATCATATATTTATGACTCACCCTCTTTCATATTATATACTGAACTTTCCCAAAATAATTTAGTACTGTCTCAAAGCACCGAGTAATTCAGCATTCTCGCTCTTGTTTCCTATCGTAATTCTCAGACAGTTGCCGCACAACTGAACCTTGTTGCGATTTCTTACGATAATGCCTTGTGCCACCAGATAATTATAGATGGCGTTGGCGTCGGTCATTTTAGCCAGGAAGAAGTTTGCATCAGTAGGATAAACCTTCTCGCAGATAGGCAAATCCAGGAATGCAGCCATTACCTTAGAACGCTCCTGCAGGATGTTCTTCACCCATTCGTCAACCTTCAGCGGATTCTTCATCACTTCCAGCGCATGCTCCTGAGTAAGCAGATTGACGTTATAAGGATATTTCACCTTATTGAATATGTCAACAATCTCCTTGCTCGCAAAAGCCATTCCCAGACGGAGGGCTGCACAGCCCCATGCCTTACTCATGGTGTTGAGCACAATCATGTTGGGAAATCTGTCGAGCACGCTGCGGAATGTGCGCTCCGAAGAGAAATCGCTGTAGGCTTCATCGATGATGACAATACCCTGGAATTTCTGCAACACCTCAACGATTGCCTCGCGGTTGATGTGATTGCCCGTAGGATTGTTCGGACTGCAGATCCAGATAACCTTTGTCTGTTCATCGCAGGCTGCCAGCAGTTTTTCTGCAGAAATCTGATAGTTTTCATCGAGCAGCACAGAGCGATACTCCACATCGTTGATGTCTGCACAAACTTCATACATTCCGTAAGTAGGTGCAATCGCTACTACATTATCCTTGCCCGGGCGGCAGAATACACGGTAAACCAAATCGATGGCCTCGTCGGAACCGTTGCCCAGGAAGATTTTCTCTTCAGCCACACCCTTAATCTTGCTGATCTGCTTCTTCAGTTCAACCTGCAGCGGATCAGGATAGCGATTGTAAGGGTCATTATATGGATTTTCGTTGGCGTCGAGGAAGACGCGGGCATTTCTGCCTGCAAACTCCGTACGGGCGCAACTGTAAGGTGCCAGATTCCAGATGTTCTCTCGGCACAAATCTTTCAATTCTTTCATTTTTCTTTCAAAAGCTATTAAGAAGTATCTTTACAACTTCCCGTTTCACCCTATTGTTTCAAACTGTTCACTCTCAGTCTCATCGCATTGGCATGAGCTTCCAATTGCTCATTTTCCGCCATGGTCACTACAGCATTTCCAATGTTACGAATACCTTCTTCTGTAAGATGCTGGAATGTGATTTTGCGATTATAACTGTCCAGGTTCACTCCGTTGTAAGCCAAAGCATAACCATGGGTTGGCAAGGTATGGTTCGTACCGCTTGCATAGTCGCCTGCACTTTCGCACGCATAGTTTCCGAGGAATACACTACCTGCATTCACAACTTTTTCTGCCAGCTGCTCGTAATCGGCTGTGGCGATAATCAGATGCTCCGGCGCATAAGTATTGCAGAGGTCGATTGCCTCCTCTTCGGTCTTCACGAGGATAAACTTAGAATTGTCTAACGAGGTCTGTGCCATCTCCTTACGTGGCAAACGTTCAAGTTGTGCTTCAACTTCATTCTTTACATCATCCAACACCTTTTCAGATGTAGTAATGAAGAAAACCTGAGAATCGAAACCATGTTCAGCCTGCGACAACAGGTCGGCAGCAGCAAACACAGGGTTGGCTGTTTCGTCGGCAATAAGACAAACTTCAGACGGACCGGCAGGCATGTCTATAGCCACATCGTGCAGGGAAACCTGCTGCTTGGCAGCCATGACAAACTGGTTGCCCGGACCGAAAATCTTATAAACCTTAGGCACGCTCTCCGTACCGTAAGCCATGGCTCCGATAGCCTGAACGCCACCCGCCTTAAAGATCTTGCTTACGCCCGCAATCTTTGCCGCCATGAGGATAGCCGGGTTCACCTTGCCCTCTTTATTAGGAGGAGTACACAGTACTATTTCTTTACATCCCGCAATCTTGGCAGGAGTAGCCAGCATCAGAACGGTGCTAAAGAGAGGAGCAGTACCTCCCGGGATATACAATCCCACCTTCTCTATAGCCACACTCTTCTGCCAGCAGGTTACACCAGGGCAAGTTTCAACCTTTACACCATCAAACTTCTGGCTATGATGGAATGCGGCAATGTTATGATGGGCGAGGTGCAAAGCGTCTTTCAGTTCTTGAGAAACCATTTTCTCTGCCTCTTCGATTTCAGCTTCAGTCACAGCCAAAGAATCGAGATGGGCATGATCAAACTTCTCCTCGTAACGCTTCACGGCTTCGTCGCCATGGTTTTTCACATCGTCGAGTACACCTTGTACGGTCGCATTCAGCTGCGAAACATCCAGGTGTGGGCGTTTTACAATCTCGCTCCATTCCTCCTTTGCAGGATACTTTATTACCTTCATTCCTATTATTAATATTTAATTATTAATGTTTAATGTTTAGTTTTTAACGCATAATGTCTCTAAATAAACATTACACATAAAACACTACACATTATTATAATATCATCTTTTCGATTGGTGTTACCAGGATGCCCTGTGCACCGAGTTCCTTCAACTTGCCTATGATTTCCCAGAAACGCTTCTCGTCGAGCACGGTGTGGATAGAGCACCATTCCTCATCAGCCAATGGGATAATCGTAGGACTCTTGATGCCTGGCAATACTTCTGTAATCTCCTGAACCTTTGCCTTAGGAGCATTCATCATCACGTACTTCTTGTCCTGTGCAGAACGTACAGCCTCAAAGCGGAACAGCATCTCGTTCAGAATCTCATGCTTCTCCTCGTCCATGTTCCAATTGCCGATGAGCAGAGCCTCGCTCTTCATCACCACCTCAACCTCAGCAAGATTGTTGCTGACCAGAGTAGAACCTGAACTTACAATATCGAAAATGCCGTCAGCCAAACCGATGCCCGGACTGATTTCTACAGAACCCGTAATGACATGGATGTCGGCATTGATATTATTCTTCTTCATAAACTTGCGCAGGATGTTAGGGTAAGAAGTAGCAATCTTCTTGCCGTTGAACCATTGCAATCCCGGATAATCAATCTTCTTAGGAATGGCGAGGCTCAGGCGGCACTTGCTGAAACCCAGACGGTCAATAATCTGCGCATTCTCTCCACGCTCTACAAACTCGTTCTCGCCCACGATTCCGATATCTGCCACACCAGAGGCTACGCTCTGAGGAATATCATCATCACGAAGGTAGAGAACCTCGAGAGGAAAGTTGCTTGACTGCACCAGGAGGGTGCGTTTAGAGGCGCTTACTTTGATGTCAGCCTCTGATAAAAGATTCATGGTGTCGTCGAAAAGACGACCCTTACTTTGTACTGCTATTCGTAACATATTTCTATATTTTGTATGAAAAACATTGCAAAAGTACATATTTTTATTAGAATAAACAAATAATTTCTCACTTATGTGCAAAATATTTCGTACTTTTGCAGCTGAAATGAAGAATAAAGGATATTTATACGCATTATATGCACTATTTTTGCTCGCAGCCTGTGCCGACAAGAAACCGCAGCAGGAGCTTACGCCATGGGGAACTCCCGTAGGCGAAATGGAGTATGCTGACAATTCTGATGGGGCTGATGGCGATGAAAAGAAACCTGCTTCAACCAACAAGGGGCTTTCGCTCGAAGATATTCAGGCGAATGGTGAGCTCATCATGCTTACCGTTAACGGCCCTACTACCTATTATGATTACCACAGCCACGGAATGGGACTGCAATATCTGCTCTGCGAGAAGTTTGCCCAGCAGATCGGCGTGTCGTTACGCGTAGAAGAATGTAAGGATACGGCTGAAATGGTGCGTAAACTGGAGAAGGGAGAAGGTGATGTGATTGCCGTGCCCCTACCCCGAAAACAGACCAGAGGCAACCTGCTGTTCTGTGGAGTTACGCCCGATAGCACCCGAACCCAATGGGCTGTACTGAACGGTAACAAGAGTCTTGCCGACACCCTGAACGGCTGGTTTAAGCCTAAGCTGATTGCTCAGGTCAAGCAGGAAGAATCGTGGCTGCTTTCTTCTGCCAGCGTGCGCCGCCACGTTTATTCACCATTCCTGAACCGTTCCAAGGGTGTTATTTCCCGCTACGACCACCTCTTCCAGCGCTATAGCGGAACGGCTCGCATGGACTGGCGTCTGATGGCTGCCCAATGTTATCAGGAGAGCTGTTTCGACCCGAATGCGAAGTCATGGGCTGGAGCTTGCGGACTGATGCAGATTATGCCAGGCACGGCTGCCCATCTGGGTTTGCCGATGAGCATGATTCATGAACCTGAGGCAAATGTGGCTGCGGCAGCCAGATATATGGCGGAACTGCAGGGGCATTTCTCTGACGTAGGCGACCCTTTCCAGCGCATGCTTTTCGCCCTTGCTTCTTATAATGGTGGCTATTTCCACATCAGAGATGCGATGTCGCTGGCTCGCAAACATGGTCAGAATCCGCACAACTGGGGCGTGATCCGCGATTATATTCTGCGCCTTTCTCAACCGGCATATTACACAGACCCGGTAGTGAAATATGGTTATATGCGAGGCACGGAGACGGTTAATTATGTAGATAGAATCAGAGCCCGCTGGGGCGAATATAGCGGTGGTTCAGGCTTCCATGAGAGTTTTCGTGGCAGCAGCGGTATGGGCAGCGGTTCCTTCCATGGAGCCCCTGTTAAATCCAAGCGCCACTACCAGAATAAGTACCATATATAATATAAATAGGGAACGCAGCTGCGTTCCCTATCTGTTTTATCACTTGTAACCTATAGGATGGTTATCCAGATACTTTCGTCTCGGTCGCGGGCCGCTGTCATGGCGTTGATGAGCCGCTGCAGCCAGATGCGGGAGTTCACCACCATGCCCTCGAACTTGTTCTCTCCAACAAGGATGCAGCCTTGTGTGTCGTCAGGATAATTGCCTGCATGGATGCGGATGCCCTCGAAATTCGGCACACCCACCAGCAATGGCAGCCAACGCTTAAATCTTGGCGAATACGATATGACCACGGGATATGATCCCTCAGGAATGGCAGTATGACCAGCTATCTTACGCGCCTTCACGCCGCTCTTGCGGCTATAGCGGGCATCCACTTCCTCTGGCTTTAGCTTGATACCCAACAGATTACGCCATGTAGGCTCCATGGTATCGCAGAGATATGTATCCTTGGACAACAGCTGGCTGTCAAAGGTATGAATCAATTTGCACTTGTCGTCTTTCTTCTTGCCGGGCAGCGAGTTACGATTTACACTACTATCGGTCAGCAGATAGAGTCTGCCGATGGTATAAGTTCCTTTTTTAGCTATACGCTTTAATACTATTTCCATTTTGTTTGAATGTTAAGTTTTTAAACTATTTTACGTTGAAACATCTCAGGTCGAGTCCGTCAGAACGGAATAATAGCTTCTTAAAACTGAATAACTGAATACTGAACACCTTTCCGCCCTGCTTTCCGTCAGCTCCGTCGGCATTTGCTCCCTTCGGAGGAATTTTCTCGATGTAATGGCGGTTCACCCAGTTTCTCAGCATCGTCGCCGTACCCTTCTTTCCGAAGTCGTTCTGCAGACGCACCATTTCAGCCTGCGCATAAGTGAAGGTGTCAGGCAATTGCTGCAGCAGGTTGGCTGGTCCTCGCTTGCTCGATTTCTCTCCTGCCTCATTAGCCTTGGCTATGCCTGCACCAAAGAAAATCATCTTGCACCACAGGTCGTAACTCTCGCTCCATCTGATGAACTCTTCTATTTCGGGTTCCCATTTGCAGCCGTTTGCCACGTATAGCACGCAAGCCTTGAGGAAGGCAATAACGTTGCCACGGAAAGAGAGATTCTCGAACACCCTGTTTTGCGACATGCGCGAAAAGTCGGCATTCTCATCCTTCAACTTTTCTGCCAGGGCGAAAGCCTCAGCGCAGTCTATCCTACCCGACGCCTTGCACAGATTCTCTATGTACGGTCTGAGCGACTCTCTGAAGGCATCGTCGTATTCGCCGTATACTGGCATTTCGGCACCGATTTCCCGCTCCGGGATGGTACAGAAGTTGATGCGGCTGATAGGTCCGTCGGTGAGCACCTTTGAGAAATATCGCTGCCCCAGTTGAACGGTGGTCGATGCATTCCAGTTGAACCGGATGGTGATGCGCTCGGTGATACTCGATGTGCCCACGCGGGTCTGGCCGTATGAGTTCCCAGGATCAAAGGCAAGGCACATAATCTTGAATTGCTGGTTGCCCTGTCCCTTGAGGGCATCGAACTGGTCTATCTCGTTGAGCGTTGTATAGAGGAAATGTTCCTGAGCCTCAGCAGTGCGCATAACGAATGCCGGGTTGGTCATATCGGCGTCAATCTCCTGGATGATGAGGTTTTCCGGACGCTTGCGCTTATCCTTGTTGGCACCCTTGCGTGTCACCTCCTCTTTCCATTCCTTCTCCCGTTGCAGGTTCTCACGGTCGCGCTGTCTGATGTCCTCCATAATCATGTTGATAGGCATCTGCACACAGTTCTTGCCTGCGCCCGTACCCGCCAGCAGACAGCACATCAGGGTAGCCTCGTGCTCCACATTGTCAATATACTTGAAGGTGGTCTTGCAGAGGTGTGTGGCAAGTGGCGGGAAGATGGCGTGTGCCACGGCTGGCTTGTATACGTCCGGTGTCTTCGATAACAGCAGCTCCACGAGTTTTGGGAGATGTTCGGGCATCGAAGGCGGAGTTAATTTATCATCTTCCGCATTGGAATCCGTACCGCCTTCGGAACCCACAGAACTTGCGGATTTGAATGCCACGGCATCCTTCTGGGATGACTTCTCTGCCTGAGCATTGATGCGGATCACGGCTTGCGACATCGGCTTCGAACTGTCACCATATTTCGCATAGAAGTCGTGGATGAGCTGCTGGCAGTCACGTTCCTGCGAGAAGGCAGGCATCTTCTGTGCCACCACCGCCTTCAGTTCCTCTTCGGGCATCACTCTCGATGCTCCTGCGCTCATGATTGCCAGGAGCGATGAGTGGCGGGAGCCTGGGGTGTTGATATCTACGTCCTTCAGACCTGCCGCATTGCGGAAGAGGTCGAAAGCTGCTAGGTTCTTGCCGGTTGCCACTGCGACAGCATCCTGATAAGCTCCAGCAGGGCTGAGATGAGCAGCATGAGCAGCATTGCTATCACTAGGTTGGGCAGGCTGAATAGCAGAGCCAGAAGAAACAGCGTGATGGCTGTCAGAGCCCGGAAGTCGATGGTCTTGAACATTTTGTTGAGTGTTGAATGTTGAGTGTTGAATGTTGAATGGTTGGGGCTGAGTGCCCTGTTGCTGTCTTCCGTCAATGGTGAGCCCACGGTCCAGGTAGGCTTGTCTGCGCTTTTTCAGCTCTTCCTGTGGCAGCACCTCGTACCAATGGGGCGAGCGATAGATTTCTGACGCCTTGTCGGTGATGAAGAGCATACGTTCTGGCGTGATACAGCTCTCGTCGTAGGGCACGCCCAGCGCCTCGCAATAGGCTCGCTGCGTCTCCTCGATCGTCATGCCGATAGGCATGCGGATGTCGATGTGCAGCTTCTTGCGGGCTGAGTACTCCAGGTGCAGCAGGGCTCCGTTCCAGATGGTGTCGCTGCAGTTCAGCTCCCGTGCCTTCTCTATCGCCTTGTCCACATATTCCTTGTCGTCCACATCGATGGTGGTCTGGAAGAGGAAGCTTTCGGGCACGGCATTTTTCTGCGAACGTCTGTTGTCTCGGAACTGGTAGTAGTGAGCGCAGCGGAAAGGCAGCTGCTTCTTCAGTTCATCGTTACCCCCACGGATGGCAGCTACCAGTTCTGCCATCCAGGGATAAGCGATGGTCTTGTCGTAGACCGAGAGTGGCTGGGAGCTTACGCTCCCCTTATTGCCATTCTTGTACGGATTATATGCTATAATATGTTCCATCGTTTTAATTTTGAATTTTGAATGTTGAGTGTTGAATGTTGAATTTAATGTTGAATGTTGAGTGTTGAATTTAATGTTGAATGTTGAGTGTTGAATTTAATGTTGAATGTTGAATTGCCTAACGGTCGCAAAGGCGCTAGCCTAATTCAACATTCAACACTCAACATTCAACATTATACATTAAACATTCTCCTTAAATCCGGCAATCAGTTCCTTGTGCTCTGCCTTGAGGTAGCGCAGCATGTCCTGCTTGTCCAGGTCACGGCTGAAGGTATAGTTTACCTGCACCGTGCGCTTGGTGGTGCGCACCACGGCATGCTTGGTCTTGAAAATTTCCTCGAAAAGCTTCTCGCCCGTACGCTCGTAAGGCTTGAAGTCGAGCACGTCGCCTCCTTTTTCGCCAGAGCAAACCATTCTGCCCGGTATCACCTTAGGTTGTTCACAGATAACCTCGGTATCGTTCCATGGCGCCTTGCGGAAGGCGATGGTACCGTTTTCCTCACTGATGATGGCTCCGTCCACCTTCTGGGCGTTGAGGAGCTGCTTCTTTGTTGCTTGTTTCATAATCGTAATAACTTGTTTAAAAGATGAATAATGTTAGTTGATTCGTATATCGTTGATATACAGGCCGTCGGCAGCATATCGGATGTCCATCGGTTTTTTCAGAGGGTCATAACAGACTCTTTTCATCATGACACATTCATAACACCAACATCTGTCCTCGTCCTCCATCACAGGCTGGATAAAATCCTTGACCCACTTGTAAAACAACTTACGCTCAGGATCTTTCGAACAGCCAACCGTCATATCTCTCACCACCTGAGAGTCTACGAACGTCATACTTCTCCAAGCCAATTTACTATTTCGATTTACCTTGTCAGCATTGCCAAAGAATTCACCGAAAAACAAACGAGGTTTAAAATCCTTCGGAACCTTTTTGGTTTCCGCTTCCACGTATATTTCTACCACTTTTCCCTCCGTATCGGCTAATACCGGGAACAATTTATCTCTGCCAATATCAGTGATGGCAACCAGATCCTCGATACAAAAGAACAATCCTTCTTCGTTGTTCACCACTCTCAATCCGCCATACTGCGGATGATAAAATACATAAGCATTTTCTGCCATATCAATATATCATATTAAAGGGTTGGACTGCGAGTTATTCGCCAAATTTCAGTTTCAGGAACGGTACCGGATTCCTATAAACAAAAAAACGCCCGCAACCAGACTTTACTTGTCTGATTACGGGTGCAAAGATAAGGCAAAAACACCTTTGGGAAAAATAGGAAAAATAGGATTAATATTTGTCCCATAAAAAAAATCATCTATGGGCAAAGAAATCAGCCACTTTATCATCCATTTCTTGATTTTTCATGTCCTCACAATGATTGAAGACATTGTAGAACGATTTTATCGTAACTTCTTTTCGTATATGGCAATCATCGGTAAGAAATCGATAAATAGCATTGGCACTGACGATGTGCTGCGGTGCCAAGATACCCCTTCTTCTCCAATATCTGATAAACGCAAATATTGCGATATTCATTGGTGAAGACTTGCTCGCACTGGTAGACATAGAATCTAGGCCATTTAGGGTGAGAAATTCTATAAATAAAGAGGCTTGCTCGGCGGTCGTCTCTTCATCTTTTAAAGAAGATGCTTCATCAGACACAAAAAGGTATTCTTTTTTTCGGCCGATTCTGGTACCATTTTTCAATGGTTTTCTATTCCTTTGCTCCAGGTATTCATAATAGCCATCCAGAGTGGCGATATAGGCATCTAGCCTGGGAAGTTCAGCTTCAACCAAATGATTATCTTTTCTGTTAAAGGTCTCCAAGAAGCGACGAACTACGAGCGCGTCATGATAATCTCTTTCCTCCATGGCAACATCTACCAGTAATTGTGCGTGTATGCTCATATCCATAGGAGGGAACGCCTCAAATTGTAAGTATACTCAATATACTTGCTGTTGCCATTCAATTGAATGACCACGCGAAAAAGGCCGAATCGCCCATACTTCAGTATCAAGCGCAAGAGCTTGATTAAAAATCTCCCCATAATTCGAAATTTATAATAGTCAGTAATTAAGTTCTTTGTCGCTCGTTCCTTAGTAGAGGACGTTAGAATTTGTTTGCGCTAACAATTTTGCTGGTACAAGCAAATGCCAGGAGAACTATAAGGGAATACACCCTTAGGGGACAGTTGGTCTCCGATTTCATCATCTTTTACTTTCTTTTTTTTAGGTATTTATTTATAGATTAGAATTAGCCTCAAAATGAGTTCGCTAACACATAGTGAGGCGGAAAAACTCACTTATATTTACTTCATTAAAGCCAGCAAGTCCTTTCCCTTATGCATAAGGTTGAGAACCACTGCGGCTTGCATTCCGCAAATTTTCTTATATACCACATAGGCATGGAGGTGGTTCTATATTATCTGCCATATTTCTATCTTTATTTTTGAGATCACAAATTGTGACCTTAAACGTGTTGTTACTTATTATTGTATTCAAAGGTAGTGCTTTTAGCCTTTAAGCCACTATTGCACAACCCCTTTTTTGAAAAGAACGTAAAATTAATAGTTTTATTGCTGTGATTGTACTTTTATTAACATAAAGCTCTAAAGCAGCCAAAGGAGAACAAGAGCAAGGAAGCAGTGGAGACCAACAAGGACATCGAGCAGTTGTTGCTTTCCATCCAAAAGGCTTTCGATGTGCTTGTGGAAAAGAGAACGGACTTACCTATTCCTACCATTCGGGACGACACTCGTTCGCCAGCCTCATTACGCTGGAGGCAGGTGTGCTGATAAGCTTGAAGAATATACGGCAGTTTTGGGAAGCAGAGCCAGCTTGGATTCCATAGCTGGAACTTATAACGGAGCCCGTTCAGGAGGACACCCGACACGATTATCCTCTCGCTCTGTTGTATAGAGCGGTTTGAAAATGTCTTCGTCAACCTTGGAGGTTACTTCCTTGTAGAACTTGTTATGCCAAGCTGACTCATCGTCGTACATACGACTCTCTCGCTTGCACATCAGCCCTGAAGGAGAACTGAACAAGTTGAATTGCTTTGTCTTTGGACTCTTTTGGAAATTTCAGTGATACCTAAAAATTTCTTTGCGGTTTTTCGTGCCCTAATCAATATCTCCTAAAAAGACTGGTTATTTCATAACCATAATGTTATGATTTTTTAATTAATTTGCGTAATATTTTTTCCCATTTTTTTCAGTTACAAATGATTCTGGAAGATTTGGTAAAAAAAACAAAAAAACATTTAAATAATCGATAAACTCATAAATGACGAAGCAAAAAAAACAAATTATAATTGATAATATTTTTATTATTTTGTTCATAACAATATTGTTAAATTTTAGTAAAGGCATGTAAGCATGATAGCTTACGGTATAGAATGTCTCAGCACCGTTGCAATACTTCAAATATGTGCGCTGCTCAAACTTGTCGTAGCCAATCTTGCTCACATAGTCGTAGCCGTAAGATTTATAGCCATGCACCTTCTCAAGCTGACCGCCGAGGTTATAAGAATAGGTAATCTTCTCCTCGTCTGGATAAATCATCTCTAACCCGTAGTGCTTGGATTTTATATGGAAAAACTTTCAAAGATACAAGGGAAATATCCTCTGATAAGCCCTGGCGAATTTTAAGGCGGTTTATAGCCTTGTTTTGTTGATACTTTCATACGTCTTTATTTTATGTTTTATCTAAAGAACGATAGACATTTGATTTTATTGCATAGAATTACTGTATTAATCAGAAAACGCACAATAATATGTCTATCAATGTTTTTCCATTGTCTCATCAAGCAGGGACTATTTGGCGACACGCATATTCAAGTCATATATACTTTTCCGCCAAAGGAGCGTCTCTGAATTCCTGTTCTCCATCCAGCTTCTATCGCACCATTCAAATAGGCCGATAATAATGGTACATCCTACGATGATGGTGACAATCGTTATGCCAAAAGCCATCCATCGGCAGACATGCCCGGCCTGTTCCTTGCGTTCAATTTTGTTGCTGATTTTAATGATTCTACTACATTTTGATATGATTAAAGTTGTTTGAACTGGCATAGTTACGGTTGGAATGTCACAATCAAGATTTTTCGCTGCAATTATAACAACTTTTTATATTACAACTATTTTTGCGCCTGGTATCGTTTAAGGAATCTTTGTTTTATATACAGACGAAGAAATAGAAATCCGTGGATAAACAATAATCCACGGATTTCTATTCTTTGCCAATTCAATGAATTTCTTATATTCCATTGAAACCAGTAAGGGTCTCGTCTTTTTTTATTTCATACAAATACGTGTACCCTGTTGGAATATTATAATTTATAAATACACATTTTTTTTTATGTCTTATAGCCTTTGCGTAACTCGGAGATTTATCGTCAAATAATGTAGTCTTAAAACTATAGTACATATTTTTTATTGGTGCGCCAAACACAAAGAGATATGTATGATTGTTAAAATCAAGTTTATTTGTATCAATAATGGCTTCTACTTTTATTGCATTGTTAATTAATTTAATATTTGACAAAAACTCTTCTTTTGTATTTGCAAATTTATAAGCATCTGGATAAAATGGAGTTTTAGGTATCGGAAGCTTGTAACAAGCACTATACTTAATATAATGCTTGTTACAAATAATAAAAGATAGTCCAAAGACTATTACTACAAAACATAATTTCATATAAAGCATCCTATCTTTTGCCATTTCTTTCTCTTCTTAATGGATTATTTAAATGTTATTGCGTTCCTCAACGAAAACCTCACCGAAAGGTGCATACTCAATATGCTGCGCCACCTCGCCGTTAAGGTTGGTGATGTAACTACTACTACCCAAATGGTCAGGGTGGTAGTAGAACTGCATCTTCTCGTATGCGTCGCCCTCTTGGAAGTTATTCTTTGCAGCTCTCGACAAAGCTCGTGCCTGCGCAGCCTCCAAGCTGCCGTCATTGCAGCAGAAGCCCTTGCCATCGACATAATTGTTGTTGTCCTCGCCATTGTACGGCACAGCAAAGGTTGCTTCCTTTATTTTCTATTTTATCTGTCATATTTATATTCATTTTTCCAATATCACAAATTGTGACTTTGAACATTACCATATTTAACAGCATTCAAAGGTAGTGCTTTTAGCCTTTAAGCCACTATTGCACAACCCCTTTTCTCTGAAAAGAACGTAAAATTAATAGTTTTATTGCTATGATTGTAGTTTTATTAACATAAAGCTCTAAAGCAGCCAAAGGAGAACAAGAGCAAGGAAGCCGTGGAGACCAACAAGGACATCGAGCAGTTGTTGCTTTCCATCCAAAAGGCTTTCGATGTGCTTGTGGAAAAGAGAACGGACTTACCTATTCCTACCATTCGGGACGACACTCGTTCGCCAGCCTCATTACGCTGGAGGCAGGTGTGCTGATAAGCTTGAAGAATATACGGCAGTTTTGGGAAACAGAGTTAGCTTGGATTCCATAGCTGGAACTTATAACGGTGTGCTACCACCTAATGTTGAAACAACACTCACGTTAAATGCTGATGGTAACTATTTGTTGATACAGTCATACAATGAAAAGCAGAAAGAGCAGGAAAGGTTAAGAGGAACTTTCCAAGTACTTGATAACAATGTCCTGATGCTTGTTCGTCCTTCAAGCGGTGACAACATCTTTTATAAGATGAAGAATTATAGCAGCATTATTCTGATAGATTCATCCAAAAATGAGCCGAAAAGAAAGGAGGCTAAACACTTTGTACTGAGGAAGAAAGCATAGGGTACTGTACAATTTCATGAAAACGTAAATTCGTTTCCACGGAATTGTACTTTTGTTATTTTATCGTATCTCCATAATCAGTTACCTCTTCTTCCTGTAAATATAAGCATATTACATTAAGATAATCTACAATTTCCTTGTGTGTTAAATTTAACTTTTTAATACAAGAGCAGAATTCCATAATAACACCTTCTGGATTATAGTCCCCTCGGCTATTAAAGATGAAAATTTTCTCTCTCTTATAGACAAAAATTTGTCTTGGAAAATGTGGTCCCATGCCTTTGAAAGCATATATTCCATCCACAAAATTATAATTATTAGGAGAGATGAGGTTTACAACATTTTTACTTGCATTTGTATATTTATCTTCATAGTTATTTTCTATTTGTTCCGCTATACTATCAGGTAAGCACACACTTTTTAGTGAATCTAAGCAATGTCCCTTAGATATGTAAGGAACAATGCTACAGATAAAAAATACTAGGATTTTTTTAATTATCATGATTTCTATTTTTTAATTGTTCTATAATAATATTTTCCACTTGTCTCGCTTTCACCTCCTTATCCTATAAGTCTGTGACGCACCCTCCTGTTTTAGATGATGATTATCATAGGCTTTTCCATTTTATTAGATAAAGCTCTGATAGCCAACAATTGATGTGGATTGATATACAAATAACCGTAATCGCAAACATCCCAAAAACTATTTTGGACAACATACTATCTTTTTGAAATTTTTGTTCAATATTTTTGTATGCAGGAAAATAATAATGATATGTCAACCAGTATAAACCAGTCCATATAATTATGCAAATTATTGTTGCAGTATTCACAGGAATATCAAGATCCATCCAGCATAGAAATAGCAATCTAATTATGTTAATTAGTGGAAGTGCTACTAAAAGCGATATAATTCCAGCTATGCTGATTATGGGATTCCATGAATGACTTACTTTAAAAATTCCTTCTATTATAACATAAAAAGCGTAATAAAGACTATGTAGTCCTTTCTTAATATATTGTGATACCAAGTTTGTCATATTCTTAAAGAGTTTTTTCGATTGGTGTAAAATCCTTTGTGTATGGATTTATTCTTATTCTAAAATCAGGAGTTCTATATTACGTTTTACAGCCTCGTTTAATCTTTTAGTTTCCACTCCATAAAGTTCAGCCAGGTCTCTGTCTATCATAATCTGCTTTCCACGAATAGACATTATTCGACTTTCTACAGGAGTGGTAACTACGACTTCATCATTTTGTAACTGGTCGCAATTTGTGACCAGTTCTCCTTTATCTTGATGTTCTATATTATCTGCCATATTTCTATTTTTATTTTTAAGGTCACAAATTGTGACCTTAAGCGTGTTGTTACTTATTATTGCATTCAAAGGTAGTGCTTTTAGCCTTTAAGCCACTATTGCACAACCCCTTTTTTTTTGAAAAGAACGTAAAATTAATAGTTTTATTGCTGTGATTGTAGTTTTATTAACATAAAGCTCTAAAGCAGCCAAAGGAGAACAAGAGCAAGGAAGCCGTGGAGACCAACAAGGACATCGAGCAGTTGTTGCTTTCCATCCAAAAGGCTTTCGATGTGCTTGTGGAAAAGAGAACGGACTTACCTATTCCTACCATTCGTGACGACACTCGTTCGCCAGCCATATTACGCTGGAGGCAGGTGTGCTGATAAGCTTGAAGAATATACGGCAGTTTTGAGAAACAGAGCCAGCTTGGATTCTATTACTAGAACATATTACGATGTATTACCGCCTGATGTTGAGACAACACTCACGTTAAATACTGATGGTACCTACTTGTTGATACAGACATTCAAAGAAAAGCAGAACGAGCAGGAAAGGTTAAAAGGTGCTTTCCAAGTGCTTGACTACAACATCCTGATGCTTGTGCATCCTTCGAGCGGGGACAATCTATTTTATAAGAGTGAGGGATGCCAACTTTATTGTTTTAACAGACTCTGTTGGTAATGAGCCAGGGGGTGAGACTGCAAATTTTTATGTGTTGAAAAAAGTAAAAAATATGCGACTTATAAAAAACGTTGATAGCAATTTTTGCTACTCACGTTTTTTATAAGTCGTGACACATTACTTGATTATTTATTCAAAAATTCTAAACAAACCATACATTATAGACCCAAAACCAACAAAATATCCTTTAAGATAATCAATATAGCTTATTGTAAAACTCGGTGGGTAATTACGCCTGTCTTTGTATGTGATATTTAGAAATGTAATACCAAAGGATATTGCACAAATACTATCATATCTTTTAAATAAGATGGTTGTTATTCCTAAGCATATCATCAAAATTGAAAAAATCAAGTAAGTGCCATTTTTTATGGCACTTACCGACTTTTTGTGCTTAATAACAGAAATCATTATTGCAATTCCTGTTATAGACGCTAATATTCCCCAAAGACAAATATAGTTCATAATTATTACTTTTTGCAAATAGTACTATCGTTTTTGACTTCTTCTTGTTTCTTTTCAATTATCATATCTGTAATCCTTTCGGCTCCAGATAATTATAATTTAGTTCCTTGCTTTAGAATTTCTGTTCCAAGTTCAATACTTAACATTATGCAATCTTTTGCATAATCATATTATTTTTCACTTACGACGAAGCTTTATATACAAGCCCAAAACTATTACCGTATTTATGGCAAACCAAATAAAATTTATAGTAACACCAGTATCGAATATCTGGTAAACCATATTTATGATAGCATCATTATCTATAGTTTCTACCTCGTATTTAATACTAACATACGCATTTACCACAAAGATAGCATAAACAAAAACCATTAGAAATGATATAATCAAGTAAATTATTAACAGTTTCTTCATAAACAATCATCTATTAAAATCCTGACTACTACTATTGCTTCCACTTCCAAAAGAACCAAAACCATTCCCACTTGAAGAAGAACGTGTATTTGAATTGCCTTTTTTATTGGACAGTAGTGAATTATGATAAATCGAGTTACTTCATTAAAATTGATTTATTATTGTAGCCATAGCCGATAATCTTTACATCTACTTTTGAATGGATTAAAGTTGGTGAACCTTGTATCTTGTATTGGAAGTAGATTGTATCTATTTTCTCTGTTGTGGCTATTTTGAGAGTTTTAACTTGATTGAATGTTTCCATTGTTGTCTTTTTGAATTTTTTATTGTCGCAAATAACCACTCTTTTTTTTACAATATATCCTCGTTGGTCTGTCTTGTACTCAATAGCAACGTATGCCTCCAAATTATTTTTTTGAAACTCAATAGGATATTTACACTTTTTTTCCAATTCGTTTATAAACAACTCTTTATTTCTATAGTCAGGATTACCTGTGCTTACTTGGCATACATCAAATAGTTGCGGAGATGTTCCCACATGAGACACATTAGTATTGGAGTTGCATGAACCAAATACTACCAAAACTGTCAATAATATAATACCCACTAATTCCTTCATCTTTATTCTATATGATTTTATCTATGACTCCACTTTAAAAGTGGATTAAATTTGAATTAAACATATGCCTTGGAAAGCCTTTATGCAATCCTCGGCGTTAACTAACTCTGACAACCAGTTGGCGAACGAGTTGTTTATGCAACGTGAAAATGCCTCCTGTAGCCCAAATATAGCCCCAAAGTGGGGCGATTCGCTCTTTGAACTATTTTGTTGCCATTTTGGAGAAACCAAAACACTTTTTGCCTAAGTCCTTAATGGATGCACCTATGTGATATACACAGTTCGCTGCTCTCCTTTTTTTCTATTTTATCTGTCATATTTATATTCATTTTTCCAATATCACAAATTGTGACTTTGAACATTACCATATTTAACAGCATTCAAAGGTAGTGCTTTTAGCCTTTAAGCCACTATTGCACAACCTTTTTTTGAAAAGAACGTAAAATTAATAGTTTTATTGCTGTGATTGTAGTTTTATTAACTCACCCTGAAAGGGATATGCATAGTGTGTTGTATGCATTCCCTTTCAGGGTGATTTTTTATGGTTCATCCAGAAATTCTATGATTTCTTCTACTTGTTGCCGGGTGTAGAAGTGGGAAAACTATACTGAACAAAATGCAAATAAACTGCATTAATCTATAACAGTGATAGCATGACACAGTTTAGCTTACACTCTCTCCAGCCAAGAAAAATTCTATGAGTTTTTGATTGCATTTTTTATAGAACGCTTACAGCATATTATATATAATACCTCTCAAGGCAAAAGGT
>OCHF01000081.1_pt1 | contig 79907 bp, 97 predicted proteins | sample 1538851 | NCBI WGS metagenome assembly OCHF01 (sample SAMN04571730, study PRJEB22368) | human gut metagenome | biome: human gut; material: stool | host: Homo sapiens | place: Luxembourg | collected 2012-12-07
GTTAAGTTTTATACTTAAGAATATAATAGCATTTGAAGTAAACTCTAAGTCAATATTAATTATAAAAAAAGGCTTTTAAATATTGTATTTAAAAGCCTTTTTTTGATAAAAGATCTATGAAAAACGTATAAAAATTAGAAAATAGTTGTTAGTAGTCATCAAATAGGCAACATATAGGCAACAGAGTATAACTTAAATAATTGCTCATATTAAATCAATAGCTTTTTTTAATTGTTCGACTGTTTTATGAGTATAAACTTTTTCATTTATAGTTTTTCCTACATGTCCTAATATAAGATTTTTTATATTTTCTTTTACATCTGCGTTATCTAATAAGGTATTACATGTATGTCTTCCATCATGGGGAAGATGATTTCTAATAGCTTCAATATCCGATTTATGCCATTTAGAAGCTAATGTAGAATAAGTTAGTTTCTTTTTTCGAACATTACCTATAATTAAGTATGGGTTATTAAATTCAGTAGATAAATTATAGAAATATTTTATAAATGGATAAATTTTTTCTGCTATAGGAATACGTCTATTTGTTCCCATAACTGTTTTTGCTCCACCAATCATATATTTCTTATCTAAAAAAACATTATCTCGTTTGATATCTAATAATTCGCTAGGTCTTAAACCTGTATAACATAATATTAAAGCTATTTTTGCAACATAATCTTCTGTATTATCCCATAAAATATGCAATTCTTTTTCAGTAAATGGTTTATGCAGATTACTTCGTACTTCTTTTGGTAATTTTAAAAAACTAGCATAGTTTCTATCTACTAGATTAAAAGACATTGCATATTTATATAACAAACTAAATAGATTTTTTATAGATTTTTTGCTTGAATAACTAAGAGATAAATGATCAATTATTTCTTGTACATGAGCAGTTTGTATATCTTTAAATTGCATTTTATGCAATTTAGAACATCGTTTATATGCGGCTATATAATATGATTCTATTTTTTTATTATCTTTAAATTTTTTTTCTGCGAACATATTATAGAGTTCTTCTAATGTATATCTTCGTTCTATGATATCATAAGGATCTTTATTATATTCTGCTAAAGCAATTAGTCCTTCATTTTTAGTTTTAAATGTTCCTAGAACCATACGAATTTGTTTTCCATCATCAGTCCAACCTTTTGTAACTTTAACGATCCAAGGTTTTCGTCGCTTGCCAGAAAGCTTGGATACAGAACCATATCCATTTGGTAATTTCATAATAAATTCCACCTTTTATTATTTTAGAATTTATTTGATTAATTTTATTACATAAGGACAAGCGAAAAGCTTGTCTTTTTTTATGCACGAAATAAAGAATAAATTATATTAATCAATTTAAGTAATATCAACCAAATAACTTACTAAAGAACCCTTTTTTAGATTTCTTTAATTGTTCATTTAAGTTTTCATTTTCATCAATAAGGTCATTAATTTTTCTTTTTAATCTCTCATTTTCTAAATGTAAAGTTTGGATTATTTCTTGTAATTTATTATTATCATTCTTTGCTAATAATAATTCATTTTCTTTTTGCTTATTTACTTCAGCATATTGTAATCTTTTAAAGTGCATCGCTAATGCAGTTGGTGTACTAGCATTATAGTTAGCAAATTTATTACAAATTAGATTATCACTGGTATGACCGATTGCTGTAAAAATAAACAAACCTGAATCATACATAGTTTTTATTAATAAAGGATTGTTGAAATCCAATAAATCGTATTTATTTCCACCACCACGAATAATACAGATACAATCAACAGATTCCGTTTCATAAAGCTCTTTTATTTCTTTAGCAATATTCTCCGCAGTAAGGGTTGTAAAACGTTCTTTTATTATATAATTTGTATTTTTTAATATTGATTTAAAATCATGATATCCTTTTCCTGTTTTATTATTGGAAATAACTCCCATATATCGAATATTCGAAAAAGAATATTGCTTATATTCTGGTGATATATCCATTTTATAAATTTCATCGTACCAGGTATCAATTTGTTGCTGATACTTGGTTTTTTTTCTTGTAACATAGATTGCATCAGCCAATAATTGAATTTCTCCATGTCCTTTATATATAGATAAACTACCTGTTACTAAAATTCTAGTATTTTCTAAATCATCATGAAATGGCTTATAATATACTACTCTTAGTTTTTCTGTTCCTTTTACAGAATCAGTCAAATATATAACAGTAGTAGTATCTGACTTGTATACAGAATAAACATCACCTTCAAATTTATATCTAGTATTAAAGTTTTGAAAATCAATTTTAGAATCTATTTCTTGAAATAAGTTTGTTAAATTTGTAGAAAAATGTCTTAAGTATTTTAATTGTTCAGGAGTAAATCTTGCATATCTTAAATAATCATTATAATCTACAATATTCTCATCAAAAAACCATACTTTATTAGCAACATCATAACCTGCAACATTTCTATTATTAAGATTGAAAAATCTTTCATTATATTTTCTGTTTAAGTCTTTTATTACATTTGCATATTTTCTATCTGAAGTATATCTAATCATCTTCTTCATCCCTACTAAATAACTCGAAATAATGTTTTCTAATCCATTCATGTACAGACGGAGATAAAAATTTTTAAATTGCTATCTCGTTGTCTGTATTTTTTTTTGTGCTATTATCTTCTTTTTCTTTGTTTTTACGTTCTTTTTCATAAAGTAAATAATTTAAAAACTGCTCCACAGATGCTTTGGTTTCAGAATCTGCTGTATTTAATTTAGCTAATAAATCATTCTCATCAATATTTTCTGGTTTTATAACATTTGTTCTACCTAATAGATAATCAATACTCACACCATAATAATCAGCTATTTTTATTAAAGTTTGCATATCTGGATTTCTTTTTCCATTTTCATAAAAGTTATATACTTGCCTACTGAGTTTCAAATCATTAGCTACCTTAACTTGGGTTAACTGTAATGATTCTCTTATTTTTTTCATATTATTCATAAATAATCAAATCCTTTTTTATTTAGCAACAAATAGTTTACATCAATTTAAATTATAGCAACTATTTGATTACAAAAAAGCTTTAGCAACAAATAGTTTACATTTATCTTTTTGTATACAAATTGTTGACATATGTTAATGTTTATGATATTATGTTTTTGTCAACAAAATGTAGCATATAGAAAGATAAAGAAAGGAGTATTTCAATTTGAAAAGAAGTATGAAAAGGACATATTTGATTCAGAAGAGATTAAATACTAATTTTTCTCAATCAGATATAGCTAACTTAGTTGGTATTAGCAGACAGTACTACAACAGTATAGAAAATGGATTACGTAGACCTTCTCCTGAAATTGCAAAAAAAATAGCTAATTGTTTAAATTTTAAAGATGAATGGTATAAGTTATTAGAAAATGATACAAGTAATATTTCTGTTGGTATTAATAATAATTTCTATACTAATTTAAAGAAAAATAGACAATTAAAAGAACTCTCAGTCAATGATATTTGCACACTTACGCAAATTAATAAAGAAAGATATATTGCTATAGAAAATGGCTTAGAACCCACTACAGATGAATTAATTTTGCTGAAAACTATTCTTAATTTTTAATGGGACTGTCCCATAAGATAGCATTATAAAAAGTTAACAAATAGTTGCACTTTTATGGGACGGCACAAGCTAAGCTAAAGCTAATATAAGCTAAATTAATATAATAAGCTAGCTTAAATAGTTAACAAATTGTAGACACTAAAGCATTTGGTTTAATTGCCAAATTAGTATTTTAGTGTTTGACAAAATCAAAGTGAGGTGAGGTGTTTTTATTTGAAAACAAGACGAATGGTCAGCAAATTAATCTACGATAGTGAAAGATTTTTAAAAATGTCTGTATCTGCAAGAGATTTATATACTTATCTGATATTACACGCAGATGATGATGGTGTTGTAGAAGCAGGTACAGTTCTAAGATTAACAAAAGGAGCTGATGATGATTTAAATTTGTTAATATATAAAAACTTTATAACAATGTTAGACCATGAAAATAAAGTAGTCTATGTTAATGATTGGCTTTTACATAACACCATACGAGCTGATCGGAAAACAAATAGTGTATATAAGGATTTGTTATTAAAAATTTTACCAGATGTAAAAATGGTAGAGAAAAAACCACGAACGGATAGAATACCAAAATTAGAACAGCATAATGTAGACTCACCTGAACTTGAAAATGAGATTATCATTAAAAATCAAGAAGAAAATATTTTAAATAAAATATTAAATCTTTTTAAGAAATATAGTATTGATGAAAACACATTAAGAATATTTCAAAAGAAATTTGATGATGATTTAATTTTTAAGCAGTTACAAAATTTAGAGATAGAAATAAAACGAGGTATTAAGATAGAAAATATATCTGCATGGCTTTTTGTAGCCTGTGATAGAAACTATCCCTTAAAAACACAAGAATATAAAAATTTATCCAACGAAAAACACGAAGAAAATAATAATAAATCTCAAAAGCAATTAGAAAAACAGCTAAAATTGTTAGAAAATGAAATAGATTAAAATTAATATAGCACTATTTTTGGTATAAAAAATGTGTATTATTTACACAAATAGGAGCAGTATTTTATGATTGAACCTAATCTTATTAACGATTTACCTGATATGATACAACTGGCTATTATGTCGATTAATAAGCCACCTAAAGCTGTAGCTTTAGAGTTAAATTGCTCTATAAGTGCAATATATCAGGCATTACATGGCAAAAGGACTTTGCCTGCAAAGAAAATGAGAAAATTTGCTGAAAACAATTTTATAGCAGCAGCAAGCATGGCTATGCAGGCAACAGGCTTAAATAGACTGTTTAGATATCGTAAGACGGATAGACATATCCAAGCTCGCCTTTTAGAGTTAAAAATCTATGATAAAAAGGCTGATGAAGCAATGAATAAACTCCCTGAATTACTTTTTAATAAGAATAGTAATAAAGATTTATCTGAATCAGATAAAGAAATTCTCTTAAAATCTATCGACTCTATGATAGAAAGAGACAATATTTCTTTGAATTTATTTATGGAGTTGGATATTAAGTTTAATCTTGATTTAGTAAAGAGAATAAAAAAAGCCCGTTTTGATAAATAATCAAAACGAGCATAAATAAAAATAGTTCTAATATAAGTATATACCAAGAAAGGAGTGTATACAATGATAAAAAGAGAAATTCCTAAAAACATTGAGGCGGAAGAAGCTATTCTAGGGTCTATTTTAATAAATCAAGAAACAATATATGAAGTTTCCGAATTATTAGATATTGAGGATTTTTATAGAAAAAATCATAGAACAATATTTAAAGCAATGCTTAACTTAAGTACTTCAAAAAAAGCTATAGATATTATTACATTAACAAATTACCTAACACATATTAGTAAACTTGAAGAAGTTGGTGGTATAGTTTTTGTAACATCTTTAGCTAATAAAGTGCCATCTACTGCTAATTTGAAGCACTATATAAATATTGTAAAAGAAAAATCTATGCTTAGAAATATAGTTCATATTGCGGAATATATGGAAAATATGGGCTACGATAGTGAGAGTATAGATACTCCAGAAACGGTTTTAGATAAAGCTGAACAACTACTATCTAAATTAACAAAAAAACTTGTTACAACCAAAGTAAATAATATTAAAGAACAAACTTTAAACGCATATGTAGATATTGAAAATATTATTAATCATAAAGGAGAATTGTTAGGATTAGAAACGGGTTTACAGGATCTAGATAGTTTTTTACAGGGTTTAAAAAATTCTGATTTTATGATTTTAGCTGCTCGACCAAGTATGGGAAAAACAGCATTTGCTTTAAATATAGCTAGTTATCTATCCATAAAAAAAGATACACCTGTAGCATTTTTTTCATTAGAAATGTCATCTAATCAATTAATTCATAGAATTTTTTCTAGTTATGGATTAATTCCTCTGTTTAATTTAAAATCAGGAAATTTAGATGATGCACATACACAAAAATTAATAAAAGTATCCAACAACCTCTCTCAATCAAAGTTAATAATAAACGATGAAATATCGAATTTAATGAGTTTGCGCTCAATAGCAAGAAAATTAAAACGAGAAAATGATATTAAGCTTATTATAATAGATTATCTTCAACTACTGGAAGGTACTCGTCGTGAGAATAGAAATCTAGAGATATCTGAAATATCTAGAAGCTTGAAAATTCTTGCTAAAGAATTAGATATTCCTATAATTGCTTTATCACAATTATCTCGTAGCGTAGAATCAAGACAAGTAAAAAAACCTATGTTGAGTGATTTACGCGAATCTGGTTCATTGGAGCAAGATGCTGATATTGTAATGTTTCTCTATCGTGAAGATTATTACAATCCTGAAACTGAAAATAAAAATATAACTGATGTGATTGTAGCAAAAAATAGAAATGGACCAACAGGAACTATTCCAGTATATTTCCATAAAGAATACGTAAGATTTCAAGACTTAGCAAAAGATTAATAAGGAGAGTAGATTATATGTGTAAAAAAGCAAAAGTGACTGTAAAACGTGCAGCAGAAATATTAGGTAAATCACAGCAATTTGTTCGAATCGGACTACAAAGAAATATCTTACCATTTGGAGTAGCTATGCAGATGCCAGGTAAAACAACTTATACCTATCACATATCGCCTAAAAAGTTATGCGATTATGCAGGCATAAAAGAAGAAGATTTATAAGTGAGGTTTTTACTATGACAAATCGTATTAATCCTAATCCAAACTACTATTCATTGGCAGCAAAAAAGAGACAATAGGAAGTTGAAGAAAGAATGGCATTATTGAATAAAATTAAGGAAGACGCCGATAAACATAATATGAGTTATGGAAAATACAAAGAGAAATTAAGAAAACAAGGCTTATTATAATGGAAAAAGTATCCAAAATGAGGAAATTTTTATGAATAAAATTAAAAGAATTATACTAAATTTTATATCTGAAGAAGATGATCTTGTATGTTTTTTTATTTGTTTTCTAGGTAAATGTATAATAATTTGTTTAATTGTTTATATATTTTATTTATCTATTATTAATAGATATGAGAGTTATTTAGATTTTAATTTTTCAAAACAAAATATAACTGAGTATTATCAAAAAAATAACACTTATCCTACAGATATTAATCAATTAGACAAAGAAAATTTAGTTACTATAAATGGCGATATGTATATATATAACAAAGATACAGACCATTTAATCGAATATATCCCTGTTATTAGTGAACAAGGAAAAATCATTAATTTTACGGTAAAAATATATGATATCAACTGTAATTTTATTGCAAAAAAAAATTATAAAAGTGAGGACCTTAATTCATGAACAAAGTAATATTATCAGGACGCCTTGTGCGTGATCCAGAACTACGTTATACACAGACAGGAAAAGCGGTGGCAAGCTTTACTTTAGCTGTGAACCGTAGGTTTAGTCATAATCAAGAACAAACAGCAGATTTTATTCCAATCGTTGTTTGGGATAAATTAGCTGAAGTATGTAGTAAACATTTATTTAAGGGCAGTCAGGTTCTAATTGAAGGTCGTATGCAAGTTCGCAACTACGAGGCTCAAGATGGAAGTAAACGCTATGTTACAGAAGTTATAGCTCAAGAACTTGAATTTATGGGTTCAAAACCTACAGCTTTAGAAAGTAAACCTCTTTCACCACAAGCTCAAAATTTTGGACAAGAAGTTCATCCAGATGAAGAAATTCCTTTCTAAAATTAGTTTAAATAAAAAAAGAGGAAATCTTATGAAAACAGCTTTAACAAAAGAAATTGAGCAATCTTTAATTTTTGCAACAAGAGCTAATGAACCCGGCATTTATGGTGCATTAGAGGTAACTTTAGGAGAAGGTTATGGAACAGAACGTATTGATTACATGACAATGGATACAAAAAATATATTTCGTTGTTATGAGATAAAAATATCAAAAAAAGATTTTTATTCTAAAGCTAAATTATCTTTTGCAGGTGATTATAATTACCTTGTATTAGCACAAGATGTTTATAACGAAGTCAAACAAGATATTGATATTAAATTTTATGGAATAGGAGTATATGTTTACAATGGATATGATTTAATTTTAAAGAAAAGAGCTAAACAAAAAACAGTACATATAGGACAAAAAATTGACCTAATGTACTGTATGATACGGAGTTTGAGTAGGTATACAATAATGGAGGCTTTAAAAAGTGATTAATAAAAATACAGTGATTGCCCAAATGATGAATATGCTAAATATAAATGATGATAAAGAAATTATTGGTTATATAACAAGTGTTATATATGATGATAAAGAAGTTCGTTTTTTAGTAGATGGAGAAGATACGGATATTATTTGTTTATATTTAGCTTTAACTGGAATATTAGCTGATAAACAAAATTTAAATATTCATGATTTTTTAGAAAAAGTAGATGTAGCTTTATCCCAAAATGTGAATATTGATATATTTAAAAAGAAACAAGTATAATATGTTCGATTTCGAACATGTTTAAAAATAAGAAAAGAGGTTACTAAAATGATAATAAAAGAGATTAGAAAGTTTGCTAATGAAAAAGGAATTGTTTTACCTAAAAAAGCAACTAAAGAAGTATTAATTCATACAATTCAAGTTGCTGAAGGTAATAATAGTTGTTATGCTACTAAAAAAAATTGTTATGATAATTCATGTCTTTGGTATGAAGATTGTAGAAAAACTTTTAAAAATAAAAAAAGCCATGAATAAATTCATGACTTTTAATTAAACTACTAAAATAATAATATATTTAGTATAATTCTATCCTATTTCTATAAGTTTAGCAATAAAAATTTTAAGAGGTGTTTTTATGAGAAATATTGATTTGATAGAGTGTGCAATGCGTAGATTAAATTTGCAATATGATGTTCCTTTTAAATTATTAGATGGTAAAGAACTTTATAAAATTATAAAAGAAGATAATAAATTCATAAAAGAAATCAATTTATTGTTCTGTAATGAATTTACACATGGAGAGTTTAAAAAAGATAATAAAAGTAGTTTATTCAATATTTTGTTTGGAAATAAGATTATAAGTAAGAAGTGTGATAATTTAGATTGGATAAGCAAATAACAGTAAGAGGCATTTTAGATGAATAATAATATTTGGAGATGACATAATGATAATTTATTCTTTAATAAATATGAAAGGTGGAGTAGGGAAAACTACTATTTCCACAAATTTAGCTGTAGAATTTGCAAAAAAAGGACTTAAAGTACTTTTTATAGACAATGATGAACAAAGTAATAGCTCATTATTTTTTGATGTCGTAAATAAGAAAATGACGCTGACAGATTTATATATTAATCCAGAAATTAGCTTACAAGAGATATCTTATGATACACAATATGAAAATATCAAATGTATTCCAGCAGGTTTAGATTTAAATGATATTTTAACATTATATTTAAGTGATGATAAATATGCGTATAAAAATATCGATAAAAGGTTTATTTTAAAAAATAAACTTTTAGAGATAGAAGATAAATATGATATATGCATAATGGATAATCATCCTGGTATGACAGTTGCAACTTATAATGGTTTGATGGCTGCAAATAAAGTTTTAATTATAACCACAACAGATATATACGCTGAGCAAGGTTTAAAAGCAATGTTAGAATATTTTTCTTCTATTAAAGAAGAAAGAAAAAAGGACGATATTTATTATGATGAAAGTATATTAGATAAGAGTCTAAATTTAGAGGGTTGTTTAGTTAATAAATATATTTATAATCCAAATTTCACAAAGCGAAAAGAATATAACTACTTGAAAACAAATATTCGTATGGTTCCAAGAAATAAAATGTTTCTATTGGATAAAGCAGTTGTTGAACATAAAGCAGCTGTAGAAATTATGCCAAAATCTAACTTTGCTAAGGATATAAAACGATTAGCAAATGAACTTATAGATAATATTATTAAATAAAGTAGGTGTAATTATGAAAAGTTTAAGTAAAGCTTTACGAGGAGCTAGTCAAAAACAAAATATGAATTTTGTAGATGAAAATAAAATCTATTATAAAGATATAGATGAATTATATCCTAATCCACATAATGAAAAATTTTACAATAGAATAACAAAAGAAAACATACAAGATTTAAAACAATCAATTTTGACTTTGGGTGGTATTACTAATCCTCTTACTGTTACAGAACATAGTGATGGAAAACTATATATTGTATCAGGAAACAGGAGAAGAGAAGCAATTAAACAATTATTTGAAGAAGGTTTGATAAAAGATAAAAAAGTTCCTTATAAAATAAAAATATTTCAAAATGAAGAAGATGAACTAAAAACCATAATTTTACTCAATACTCAACGTAAAAAAAGTATATTTGAAGAAAGAAATGAATATATATTTTTATTTGATATGTTCAAAAAAGAAAAACAGATTATGAATATATCTGGTGATACTAGAAATTATGTAGCTAAAAAAATTGGTATATCACCAGTAATGTTACAAAGATATTTAAATTTAGATAAATTGGCAATAGAAATTCAAAATGCTATAAATGATCAAGATATATCATTTTCTGCTGGAATTGAGTTTTTAGGAGTTGATAAAGATATACAGATAAAAATTTTTAATAAATTAAAAGAGGAAAACAATTTAAAAGTAGGAGCAATTAGATTATTAAAAAAAGAAAGTTCAAAATCTAATACAATAGATAATAATTTATCAGATGTAAATAATACAGACGAAGATATGTCTATTGAAGAAAACAATGTTTTATCTGATACAAGTAATGATGCAGGCGAAGATATGTTTATTGAAGAAAACAATGCTTTATCTGATACAAGTAATAATACAGATGAACATATGCAGAAAAAAAATATATTTGAAGGAGTAATATCTGATTTAAAACCTTTTATTAAAGAAGACGATATTCACATAAGAGAAAATAATAAAAGTAATAATAGTGAAGATAATGATTCGTCTAATGTTAAAGATCTATCTTATGGTAAACAATTCTGGAAAAGACAAATAGAATCTTTTTTAGAATTAATAAAAAAAGATGGAAATGATATAGATGTAAAAGATAAAGAGGATTGTATACTTACTGGTAAAAAATTAATAGAAACATTAACTAAATGAAAAGAATAGAGATTATAATTTTCAAGGGAAAAACAACTCATGATAATAAAATTGTTAGAGGATCAGGTTGTGTTCAGAAAAATAATAATAAAACGTATATTTTTGGACAAGATGCTAATGGAATATATCATGAAGTTGAAGTAGTTACAGAAACTATTCAAATAAGTAGAATTTGGAAATATATAAAATAAATAAAAGTAAATAAAAATTATAAAATGAATAAATTTTGATTGTCCCTTTTATATCAACGTTTAAATTCAAAAATAAATTATATAAAATAAATAAATTATATAAATTATGTAAAAGAAACAAAACATGTTCGATTTCGAACATATTATTAGGAGAAAGTGTGATGAATTTAAAACAATTTTTTTACTCTCAAAAACATTCTATTATTTTAGTTGCTATAACTTCAATAATATGTTGTATTCAGATTATATTTTTAGGAGCATTTTTATACACTCAAATACCCAAAAATGAAATACATCAAACAGGAAATATAACTATCATAAAAGATTATTTTATAACTGGTACTAGTAATAATATTAATAAGCATGTATATATATTACTAGATAAAGACACAAAACTTATGTATTTGAGTATAGATACTATACAAGATGGAAAGATTGTAGCTACTTCTCAATCTGAACTTTATAATAAAAGACAAAGCATAATGACATATAAGGATTATTTAGAAAGTGAAGATAATGAACAAAATATTTTAAGTTTAAATAATAAAGTTCAGCAATCTAAATCCAATACTTCCACTAATTCTACTAATGAGGAGTAATCTTTATGGTTAAAAATGATACAATGTCTTCAGAAAAAGATGATGTAATATGTTTAAAAAAAGATTATTATGATGATCTTAGAAAACGGTTAAAAGAGCAAAACCATGAAATTGATCAATTAAGAAAAATATTAGATGACGGAAAGGTTTCAAGAACAGTTGAAGTTATTGAAGAATGTCGAATATATATTTTTAAAAAAGCTCCAATAATTTTTTTACAGTTGTCACTTTATCCATTAGGAAAGGCAGAAAGAATCTCATTTATAAAGCTCTTAGATACTTTAAGTGATTTTATAGAAATGGGAAGATCGTTTTTTTTGAATGATGAAAAAAGAAGATGAAAATAAAATTATTGGAGATAAAATATATCGGTTAAGAATAAGTAGAAACTATGATAGAATGACGTTTGCAGAATTGTTAAAGGTGTCTGAGAGAACGATTCGCAGATGGGAAACGGGTAAATCTAAGGTTAGAGAAAGTAATATATTAAAAATATGTTTGCTTTTTGATATATCAATAGCCTATTTTATAAAAAAAGAGAAAGGAAATGATATACATGACAAATAGTTTAAAAGAAGAAATATCTCTTACTATTACAACGATAGATACTTTGATAGTTAATTTAAAAAATAATATTAGAATAGATAGCAAACGTATATTCATAGTAAAAAAAATAACAAAAAAATATATTGAATCTTTAAATTTAGTATTAACAATGAATATGAATAAGAAATCTGATGAAATAGATGATTCTTTTATAAAAAATTTTATTTATGATGAAAATGATATTGATAATACGATATCTTTTTTAAATGAAGTAAGATCTATCTTAAATAAAATTCTGTTCGAAATCGAACATATTAAAAAATTATGATCTTCAGACAAAATTTAAAAGATAAGATAAGAGAGCAAATTGTTATAGATATGTTAAGAAATTATTTTTCTAATAATAAAGATATAAATATGTTAGCAAAACAATATTTAAATAATTATATTTATAACAAAAAAAGTGAAGCTACTTATATTTTGCGTTATAAACAAAATATCTACAATTCTAATTATAATGTAATAAAAAAAATCTTTGATAGTAATATCTTAAGAGAAACAGATATTATTTTTCTTAAGATGAGATATAAAGATAATCATACATTTACTTATATATCAGTTAAACTAGAATTGGATATTAATTTTATTTATTTAAGAAATAGAAGATTGTTACGGTTCTTTAGCTTTTTTATAAATATAAATGATCATATTGCTTTTGACAATATATATATGTTATCGCCTAAGCTACTCAATATTCTTGAAGATAGAATATTGAATGAATATGACTATGCATTATTAGGTAAAGAATTGTTAAGTAAAAATACATCATTAAAAATAGATCTAGATTATCTGGATTTGTTAGAGATGAAAAAACAAAATATAAGTTTGATAAAATGGTTAGTAGAAACTTATTTAGACAGAATTAAAAAAGAAAATCGTTTCATGGAATTTGCAATCTTAGAAAAGACTTTTAATAATATTGATATTACAAGTAAAGAATTAGGTAAAATATTTTATATTTCTGAATCTAGAATTGTACAAATTTGGTCTAATTTTAAAAAAGAAATAAAAAATTCATATTTAAACGCTTAAAATCTGTTCGAAATCGAACAGATTTTTTTTTAAAATTAAGGATTTTAAAAAAAATTTTTTACTAATGATGTTATCATTACATACATAAATATTATTAAGGAGTGATATTTATTACAACGAAAAAAAAAGGAATTTTTTTTAGTATAATTATTGTTTTTATTATTAATCTTTTTTTATTAAAAGATTATTTACCTGAAAAATTTATTATTAATTTTTCTTATTCAATGCCAGTAGGTATATATATGATATCAAATGATGTTAATTATGAAATTGGAGATATTGTAGCAATAGTTCCTCCAAATGATGTGAAAAAGTTAATGATATCTAGAGGATATTTAAAAGAAAAGCAATATCTATTAAAAGAAATCAAAGGTTTAGAAGGACAAAAATATCATACTGTAAATGACTTAGCATATGTTGATGATAAATATATTGGTCAAATTTTTAAAGTTGATAGCCAAAATAGACCATTACCTAGATTTTTAGGAGAACATACAATACCTAAAGGATATTTTTTGCCTATTGCTGATAATAGACCTAATTCTTATGATGGAAGATATTTTGGTTTTCTAAAAATAGAGGATATTAAATATAAACTTTATCCTTTAATTACATTTAAATAAGATAAGGAGTTGTTTTTATGAAAATATTTAAAAAATCTTTATTAATATTAGGAACATGTTCATTCTTATCGCTATCAACAAATTTAGTAAATGCAAATCCTACATTTGTTCCTGATGAAACAATACAGGCTATAAATGAATTTAATAAAGAAACAAATTTCGATATTGCATTAACTGAATATCGTAATCAATCTAATAGTTTTGTAGTAAATGATATGTTTAACAATATAGATTTGTTAAAAGCTGAAATAGAATATCAGATTAAAATAGCAAAAGACAATAATCAAATTGATAAAGTTATTACTTTAGAATCTTATTTGAAATCATTAAATAATAATAATACATTTGTAATTGAATATATGAATTTAAGTAATAGTTCTTTTAATGATTATGAAATTGCAAATCAAATTCAAGATTCTATAAATAATATTTTAACTAATGTAAAAATAGATAATAAGAATAATGAAAGTAATTATTGATATGAATAAAAAATACTATATTATCGATTTTATAGGATATGAAAATTATCCTATAAGATATTTAAGATACATTTTAAGTAAATTTAAACATAAAAATTTAAATTTATTTTTATTAGCAATAAATGAAGCTGTATGTAATGCAGCTAGATATACGACTAAAAGTATTAATACTTGTCATATAAATTTACAAATATATTGTGATGATAATTATATAAAAGTGTTAGTAGTTGCTAATACAAATCATAATTTTGCTAAAGATTTGAAAAAAAAGCTTAATGAGTTAAAAAACGAAAAATCTTGGGCTAAGTGTTTAAAATATCAAATACGAGGTAGAGGTTTTTGGATAATGTTAGAAGGATCAGATTGTATTTATGTTGATGAGTTTATGCAATCAGTTTTACTAATAAAGAAAATAAATAAAATTAATAGTAAGTATCTTAATTTATCTGAGCTATTAAATAAATTTCATATTGGTATTCCCAAAAATATTATAGGAGGTTGAGTAATGAATATTAAAATTTTAGCTATAGTAGATGAAGAAAATGCTAATGACATAATGTCTATTTTAACAGAGCTAAAAAAATACAGTATTCAACCAATAATAACATCTAATATTTTAGATGGTATAGATTTATTTATAGAAAATAATCCTCCTATTTTAATTTTAGATGATAAATTAGAAGGTTTTATGTTAGCAAAAACTATAAATGATATGCAGAATAATAAAACTGTTATTTTTATGTTAACCAAATTAGAAAAAATTTTATTATCTAAAGAACATTTAAATATTAATTTTTATATACCAAAACCTCTAAATAGAATCTTTTTGCAAGTTACTATAATGTCTTATTTAAAAAATTATATATTTATAGAAAAAGAAAATTTGGAAATAGAGAGAGCTGTGAAAAAACAAGCAGAAAATTTGCCAAATAAAATCGATAATGATTTTATAAAAATAAACTATATTTATAGTCCTTATAATAAATTGTCTGGTGATAAATTAAAATTATTATCAGATGAAAAAAATAATAAGTATTATGGCATAGTAATCGATTGTACAGGTCATGATTTATTAGCTTGGCAGCAAACAGGTACTGTAGAGATTATGTTTAAGTATGCTTTAACATTTTTAAAACAAGGCATATTTACTAGTATCAAGGAGGTTTTGGAAGATGTAAATAAAAATTTGGTTTCTGAAGAAATATATGTGGCTGCAACTGTTTTTGAAATAGATCTAAATCAGAAATTAATAAAATATGTAAGTGCAGGAATTCCAAATTTCTTTATAAAATATAAAAATTCTGCTACATATGAAAAAAAATTTATGAAGGGAAAAGTTCTAGGTTATAAAATAGATGCTAAATATTTAGAACATACAATAGAAATATGTAATATAGAAAAAATAATATTTACGACAGATGGATTAACAGACACATTAAATATAAAAAAAAATATAAAAAGTGATGATATATCAGCTTTTTTTATAACATTTAAATGAGGAGATGGTTTTATGATTATGAAATATATTACGACAGAAGGTTCAACAGCAATCATAAAGGTTAACGGAATTTTAGGAATAAATGTAGTTAGAACTTTGGAAGATGAATTTTCCAGAGCGCAAGAAATTGGATGTAATAATGTAATATATGATCTTTCTAATACAGAATCTATTGATAGCGTAGGATTAGCATGTATGATGAATATAAATAAAAAAATTAAAGAAAGACCTAAGTTAAAGAATGTAAATACTATAATTAGGGGACTTTTAGAAACCTCCGAGTTAATTGAGGATTTTGATGTTGAATAAATCAATAAAGGACGGATCTTATGATAGCAATTACCTTATTACCTTTTGAAACACAATATGTAAGAGCAAAAGAACATAAAGAAAAATTAAAAATAGTAAAAACAAGTGATGACTTTAATCCTATGCTTGAAGCTTTTAGGAACAATAATTATGAATATTTATTTGATACCCTGAAAGATATTGTAACTTTTACAAAAAATAAAAGTGAAGAGTATTATTTTATAATACCTGACACAGAATTTGAAACTATAAATACAGAACCTTATAATTTTAAATTTGATAATGATGAAAATGATTTGAGTTTTTTGGAAGAAAATGATGTGGATTCTAATAAATTTTATTATTGTTTTCCAACGCAAATGAAAACCAATGATAAATGGTTAAAGACTTATTATACAATAAGTAAGCAAAATATTGATACACTTTTAAAAGTAGCAGAGGATTTGGATATAGTTGTAAAAACTATTGAACCATTATCAATTGCATTATTTAGATATATGAATAATTGGCAAAATGAAACATATATCATTGAAATTAATAAGGATAAATCAGATTTGGTATTTTATTCTCCTATTTTTGGCTTTTATAAATATCAATTAAGTTTAAACATGAATAATTTTAATAATGATGCAAATTTAGTAGAGAATATAAATGAAGACTTAAAATATGCAGATAATTATTTCTCTAAAAAATTAGACAACTATTTAAATGCTAATCAAGATATTATTCTAATTATGTCCGAACGGAATAAACGTAGCTTAAATTATAAAGCACCTCAATACAAAAAATATATAACTGATTTATATAATAATAATGATGATATTATTATTAATAATAATCCGTATTTTGCAATTGGTGTAGGGAGTTTATTACAATCTTTCCAAGAAACATATTTTAATTCTAAAGTATCTGATTGTTTATTAATAAAAAATTCAAATATTTTACCACAAAATTTTGTTTCTGACAATGATTTACTTATATATAAATATAATTTACAAAGAAAAACAAAATTTGTTTCTCTTATATTAGCAGGAGTCTTAGCATTACAAATAGGAGCAATTTTTCATTTCAATAGTATTACTATTCCTGAAAAATTACAGAATGACTATGCTATAGCTAGTAAAGAAATAAAAATTCTAGAACAACAAGAAAAAACCATAAAAGAAGCTTTAAATGTATCAGAAAAACCACTAGATGTTTTATTTAATCTTATACGAGAAAAACCTGATAATGCTCATTTAGGCTTTACTGAACTTGAAATAAGTTCTAGCGAAGGAAAGACTAAAGTACCTAATTGGATAAAGTTAGGATTAATTTCAAATGATAGTTTAACTATAAAAAGTTATGTAACTAAGCTTACTGAAAATAATGAATTTGGAATTGTAAATGTGACATCTATTGATAATAATAATCAAGGAGCAAAAGTAGCTGAAATATCTATATTAAAACCTGGACAAGATCTTCAAGATACAAAAGATAAGAACGCAAAAAATGACACTAAATAAAATAATAAAACTATGTAATGAAAATAAACAAATAGCTTTAAGTATGGGTATAGTAACTTTTTTATTACTAGTTATGATAGATATAATCAAGGAGCAAAAGTAGCTGAAATATCTATATTAAAACCTGAACAATATGTTCAAAATACAAAGGATAAGGATGCAAAAAATGACATTAAATAAAATAAAAAAGCTATGTAATGAAGATAAACAAATAGCTTTAAGTATAGGTATAGTAACTTTTTTATTACTAGTTATGATAGGTAGCTTCATAAAATTAGAACAAACCTATTCGTCTGCAAAAGAAAATGAACAACAAATTATATCAATGACTAATACTATTGAGAAATATAATAAATTAGCTAATAAAATAAATGCAGAAGAATATAAACCTATAGATAAAAGTCAATTAGATTTTGTACAAACTGAAATTTTAACTAAGGTACAAAATCACAATCTTTTATTAAAAAGTTTTGATAATAAGAAAGTTAGTACAAAAGCAACTAATTTTAAACAATATAGTTTAATAGTTCAAGGTGATTGGCAAAATATGATTTTATTTTTAAATGATTTTTCTTCTAAAGATGCCTTGATTTCTATAAATAAAATAAATATTAAACATGCAAAAGATAGTAAAACATCCATTGAATGTGAACTTCTTTATAAAGTTTATATAAAATGAGGTCTATAAAATGAATTTAAAAATAATACAATTTATTAATAAAATAAAGGGAAAAAGACATCTAAGAATAGATAATTCATCTAATAATAAAAAAGAATATATAGTATTATCTTTATTATTATTTATAGGTTGTAGTTTATTTACTTATACAACCTTATCTTCAAAGGAAGATACTAACTTAAATGCTAGTATGGATGTAACAAAAGCGTCTAATAAAAATGCAATGATGTCTTTAAAAGATAATAGTATAAATACTATGACAGATAGTATTAATCTAACTTCTTTTGAAAATCCATTTGTTTTAGTAGATGACTATCAAAATATTAATGATATGTCAGAATCAGCACAAGAAAAATTAGCTAAAAATATGATGCAATCAAATAGTTTACCAATAATTCCTAATTATAATGGAGTAACTTCATCTGGAGGACAAAATACTATACTGCCACCTATACCGTATATAGAATCTCAAAAACCTGTTGAATCTAAAATTAGTGAAATACAAGGAATAATGTCTGATGAAAATGGTAATAAAATAGCTATTGTTGATGGGAAAATAGTAAAAACAGGTGATAGTTTAAATGGAAATACTATTTCTAATATAAATAATAACGGTATAACTTTTAATAATGGCAGTCAGATTTCTTATAATATAGCAAAATAAATAATGAAAGGATTTATTTAATGAAAATGACAAAGAGACAAACAAAAGTATTATTAGCAACTATTTTTTGTGCAAACATTTTAAATTCTACGGTTTTAGCTAGTCCAGCAGATGAAGCTAAAATGTTTGCAGAACAATTTAAAAAACCAATAAAAATAGAAAATAATATAGAAACAAATAATATAAAAACGAATAAAACAGCAGAAGAAATTTTATCTGATTTGCAAAATAAAGATTTAAAAAAAGAAAATATATCTAACAATGTGACTATAACAAAAATAAATGAAACGCCTGATAAACCGATTGAAATTTTTGGAGAAGGTATCAATTTAAATTATAAATATAATCCTGTTCCTGATGATGATGTAAGTTTAGCTTCTCTTAATGAATATAGTGGTCCAAAATATAACTTTGATTGGCAAGGTGCAGCACTTACAAAAGTTTTTTATGCACTAGGTAGAATATCTAATACTAATATAGTAGTTGTTGATGCAGATGATTTATCTGATGCTAAAGTATATGCTACATTTAATAACGTTACGATTGAAGAAATTATTAGGTATTTAACTGCAACATATGGATTAAATTATACATTTGAAAATGGTAATTATATAATTGCTAAAGATGAAGATACTATGTTACAGTCTCAAAGATTTTTAATACATTTTGCAAATAAAGAAAAAATAAAAGATGAATTAAAAGCATTAGGTATAGATGAAGCAAATATTTATGCTAATGATCAGTATGGTGCAATAACTGTTACTGGAAATAGTTATGAATTACAACAAGCTGAAAGATTAATAAAATCATTGGATAAACCTGTTAGTCAATGTTTGATTGTAGCACAATTAATAGAAACTACACATAGTAAAGATTTAGAAGCTGGCTTAAATTATACAATGCCAACATATACGCATAATGTAGATGATCCACTTTCACATCAAAATTGGGGAACAAAAATGATTTTTGGTGTAACAAGTTCTTTAAATGAAGCTCTTACTAATGGAAGAGTGTTATCTCGACCTGTGATAACTACTGAAAATGGTAATGAAGCAACACTCTTTATGGGAGATAGAGTACCCATTCCTCAGCAATCTACATCAGATGGATCTACGAATATAACTTTCGATTATCAAGATGTTGGAACTACTTTAAAAATAAAACCTGCTATTGATAAGAGTTCTGGTGTTGTAAGTTTAAACATTAATACTGAAATAAAGAACATCACTAAATACATTGAACAAGGAGGTATGCAAGCACCACAAATATCTAGTAGAGAAGCAGAAACTATTGCTCACTTGAAATCTGGTCAAACCTTTATAATTGGAGGTTTGATGAGTAAAGAAGATTTTGATACTGTTTCAGGTATTCCTGTTTTAAGAAAGTTACCTATTTTGGGTAAACTATTTGAATATCATAAAAAGAATAAATCTAATACAGAAGTATTTATAGCTATTACTCCTTATATTATTGGAGAAAATGATAATCCTAATAATATTGTGTATGATTTAAAATTAAATAAAAATAAGGATAAAGATAATGAATAATAATATATTAACGCCTAAGAAAACAGAAAAGTTTTTTGAAGAAAATGTAAAATTTCAAAAACCTCTTTCTGAAATAGAAATAGATAAAAATATATTGTCTATATTTAATGAAGATATTATAAAGAAATATATTGTATTACCATACAAATTAGAAAATAATGTACTGACAGTAATAACCAGTATAAATAATATGAATAAACAACGAGATATATCTTTATCTATAAAAAAGATATTAAGTATTAATAATAAAAATTGGAACGTAACAATAAAATATACAGATAATAATTCTGAATTAAAAAGAATTATTACTCAAAATACGCAATATACTTTTTCAACAATAGCAAATAATGATAAAGAAATTAATATTGATATGTCAGCAACAAGACAAAAAGTATTGAATATGATAAATGTTGCTATTGATAGAGATGTATCAGATATTCATATTTTACCTAATATAAATGGTATAATTGTAGCATTTAGGGTAAACGGTAGTCTTAAAGATGTGTCAGATGAATTTAAATTTACATTAGACCAAAGGAAACAAATTGCTAATATAGCCAAAAATTTAGATGAATCAGGACAAGCTCGTACAAGTTCTGATTTGGTCCCATCTAGAGGTTCATTTGAAGTTAAGCATAATGGTATTAATGTAAATATTCGAATATCTACTGTTCCAACAGCAGCTGGATATGAAAAAATAAATTTTAGATTATTAGTTAAAAGAAATAATAAAAGAAAAATAACTGATTTAGGTTATGCTAAAGAAGATATAGATATCATACGTTTAGCTAATAAAATTACTACTAATGGATTATTCATTACTGCTGGACCAACAGGTAGTGGTAAATCCACAATGATTTTTTCCGTTCTGTATGATGAAGTCGATCGAGCTATGCTTAATTATAATGAATTAAAAAACGTAATGACAATTGAAAATCCTGTGGAAATTTCTGAACCTAGTTTTACTCAAACTCAACCAAGATTGAGTCCTGATAAACCAGAATTAAATCTAGATGCACCAAGATTGTTAACTACTTTTTTGCGACAAGATCCAGATTTAATATTATATGGGGAAATTCGTACTAAAATAGATGCTTCTGTTGCTACAATGGCAGGTCAAACAGGACATAAAGTATATGCCACTGTGCATGCTAATGATTGCGTAACAACAATCTTGAGATTATTAGATTTAGGTGTTTCTAGAGTATCTTTATTAGAACAGATTCGAATGATTATGTCACAAAGACTAATCAAAATATTATGTCCACATTGTTCTAAAGAATATCATTTAACAGAACAAGATAAAATCATCTTAGATGAAAACGATTATGATATATTATCTAAGTCTACTTTAAAGACAATAGGTAATATAGAAGACGTAGAAAAATGTGAATATTGTAATGGTATAGGATATATAAAACGTATTCCTATATTAGAATATATAATAATGACAGATGAATTAAGAGATTTATTTATGGATAGTAATATAAAATATACAGAAATAGCTAGTATTTTAAAACATTGTAAGTTTAAAAATATGTGGCAAAAAACTTTTAATTATATAAAAGATGGTAAAGTTGACTTAGGTGAAGCAATAAGCACTGTAAGCAATAAAACAGCTGTTGACAATATCATTAAATATATACAAAAAGAGGTTTAAAATACATGAAACATATTTTATATGAATTGTTAGTTTTTTTGCGTTTAAAAAAACGTACAATTCCAAATGATAATGAAATTTTAGGTTACTTTAGGATGTTTTATTTATTTTTATCAGCTGGTATGTCAGTAAAGGAGTCTCTTGAACAATGTAAAGTAACAGTTAGTCCCTTAATGCAACCTATAACTAAGAAAATTTTAAGTAAAATGGATAATGGTTATGATTTGGAGCTTGCTATGCAAGAAACAAAAGTATTTCCTAAATATATAACCGATTTAGTTGAAGCTGGTAGGAAAAATGGTAGCTTAAAAGATATTGCTTTAGAAATAATCTTTTTTTTAGAACAAAAGATTGATATAAAACGAAAAGTAAATAGTGGTTTATTTATTGTTAAAATAATGTCATTTATTTTAGTCGTTTTGATAGTAGCTGCATTTATTGTAATAAATAAATTTAAAGAAATTTTAAATGATACCAAAGGTGAATTACCTACATTTACTAAATTAGTATTAGATTTTGGAGATATTGTATCTAATAATTGGTATATAATATTATTTTTCGTAATCGTTTTATTGATATCGTTTAAAATATTGAAAAAACAATATCGAGAAAAATTTGACTCTTTAATGTTTAAGGTTCCTATATATGGTCCAATTTATAAAAATTTAAGTTTTTATAGAATGTCTAGGATAATGTCTTTGACAGTTCAAACAGGTATTGCTGTTGAAGACTCTTTTGAATATGCTAGTTTAGCTGTAGATAATATATATTTTAAAAATTTTATAAATAAAATTATAGACAATTTGAATAAAAAAGATATGTTATTTCAAGATGCTATAGAAAAGGCTAATAAAGAGTATAAATTATTAGATAATAGCTTTATTTTAATATTAGCAGCAGGTCGTAAATCAGGAAATGTAAAAGTTGCATTAGATTCTTGTGCTGCTGACTATAAAAGAGAATTAATGTCTTTATTAAGTACAGTTTCTGATAAAGTAATTACACCTGCATTATTCATTATTTTTATAATTGTAGCTATTATATATGCAGCCATAATGTTACCAATTAATAATATTTGGAGCAGTGCGCAAATGATGAGTAAATAAGGATATGATAACCATGCAAAGAAAAGGATCTATGTTATTAGATGTTATATTAGGAATAGTTTTAATTCTAATCTTATATAATCTAGCTAGTTCTAATGCTAGTGAATATTTAAATGAAGGTAAAATATCTAGAGCAACGACAACAACTGTAAATTATGCATCAGCAATTAGTCAATATCGTTATGAAATTGGCGAATATCCAAAAACATTAAGTGATTTAACAAAAAAAGGAGAAAAAACAGTTGATGGAGAAGATGCAACACATTTTGGTCCTTGGCTACCAAAAATAGATAAAGATCCTTGGGATAGAGATTATGTATATGAAGTATTTTCTCAAAATGGTAATGAAGATGATACATTTGTTGTTTATTCTAAAGGGAAAGATGGTAAAGGAACATATAATAAAACTAAAACAACTTTTACTAATGATGCTATAGGAGCAGTAGGTAAATGAATAATATTATAAAGAAAAAAAAATTACCTAGACAACCTCCAAAAATAATGGATTTATTTAGATCTAGGCAAAATAACAAATAAAATTAATAAATAAAATAAAACGCAATAAAATTATAACAAAAAATTTGAGGTTGATACAAATGCAAGCAATTAGTATATTAAAATTAAATAATATGGCAAAAAAATATCAAGTTTCTAGAAAAAATAATATTTTAAAAAGAAAAGGTTCTTTGTTATTGGATATCGTAATCGGTATTGTATTAATGATGATTATTTATTATGTTGCTACTGTTTCTTATCCAGAATATCGTAATAATGCTAACAGAAGTCAAGCTTTAGAAGATTTAAGAACAATTAAACAGGCTGTTATTTCCTACCAAGGTCTCTCTAAAGTTACACCATCTAGTATAACTATGGAAGATTTACAAGAAGGATTATCAGCGACAGAGTCATTAGATGGTACAACGCATGAAGCATTGCTTAAAGAAGCAAAAACAGATCCATGGGGAGGAGAATATGTAATTACTATTGATGCTAGTGGTGCAGGAACTATTTCTACTTCAGCAGCAGTAAGTGGTGGTGGATTAGATAATGAAATTACTATAGATTTTTAAATGATGTTAATAGACCAGCATAATGCTGGTCTATCTTTAAATTAAGAAAGGAGTGTGTGGTAAATAAATGTTATTATATAAAAAAACAAAGAAAAAAAGACCTGCTTTTATGCTTGTTTCTGCTTTACTAGCAACATTAATATTGATGATGATAGCACATGGCTTTATGTTGATGTATGGTGGTCAATTTACTTATTTACAGGCAGCAAAAACAGCCTCTGAAGGGCAACAATATGCTGAATTGGTAGGGGAAAAAGTAAAGCTTGAAGGCATAGATGCTGAAGAAGTAACAAGTAAAACTAACTTAGATACTTTAACTGGCAATGATAAAGATAAAGATTGGCAATATACTTATGAAATCTCTGATGGTACAGAAGATGATAATGGGAATATTTTTAAAGTAGCCACTATTAAAATTTATAAAGACGGAGAAAATAGCCCTCGATATACTTATGAAGTACCGCTATCTTCTTTAGGAAATAGTACTGATGGATTAGAAATAGGAATGGTAGTAGCTTGGACAATTGCAACTAATCCTTCAGACTCATATTTAGAATGTAATGGTCAGGTTGTAGATGGTAGTAAATATCCTAAGCTCTATGCTTTAATGCACAATGTGCCAGATTATAGAGGTGTATTTTTAAGAGGTCTAGGTGGTAATTCTGCTAATTTAGGTATCCTTCAGGGCGATGCTATACGCAATATTACTGGAACTATGGGTGGTTCATCCTCAGATGTAGCAGGATTATGGGATTATGGTACAGGCGTATTTTATCAATTTAATCAAGGTAGATATTCTGTTTATTATAGTAAAGCATATTTTAGTTATGTATCACAAGGTATGGGCTTTGATGCTTCTCGTGTTGTTCCTGTAGCTAATGAAAATAGACCTGTTAATAAAGCTGTTAGATATTTTATTAAAGCCAAATGACTTCTTTAGGAAATAGAGATAGTCTTGAAGTCGGTATGGTTATTGCTTGGACAATGGCAACTAATCCTAGCGACAATTATCTTGAATGCAATGGACAAGCAATAAATAGTTCTAAATATCCTAAATTATATACACTTATGCATAATACTCCAGATTATAGAGGTGTATTTTTAAGAGGATTAGGTGGTAATTCTGCTAGTTTAGGGGAACTTCAAGGTGATGCTATTAGAAATATTACTGGTGAAATAAATGTAGAAGTTCGTTCTGTTGCAAGTAAATATGCTTATGGAGCATTTTATATTGGTCAAGATACAGATGTTGGTGATGATAGAGAAGGAAATTGGGGTGAAGGTTTCAGAGCTAAGTTTGATGCAAGTAGAGTTGTTTCAGTAGCTGAAGAAAATAGACCTATCAATAAGGCTGTTAGATATTTTATTAAAGCTAAATGACTTCTTTAGGAAATAGTACTGATGGATTAGAAATAGGAATGGTAGTAGCTTGGACGTTATCTGTTAATCCTTCAGATAACTATTTAGAGTGTAATGGGCAAGCAGTAGATAGTACTAAATATCCTAAGTTATATGAACTAATGCATAATACTCCAGATTATAGAGGTGTATTTTTAAGAGGTTTAGGAGGTAATTCTGCTTCTTTAGGAATATTGCAAGGAGATGCTATTAGAAATATCACAGGAACAATGGGCGGTTCAGCTTCTGACAAAGCTGGTTTATGGGATTATGGAACAGGAGTATTTTATCAATTTAATTTAGGTAGAAGTTCTGTTGAATATAGCAGACGATATTATAATCATGTGTCACAAGGAATGGGTTTTGATGCTTCTCGTGTTGTTCCTGTAGCTAATGAAAATAGACCTATCAATAAGGCTGTTAGATATTTTATTAAAGCTAAATGACTTGCTTTTTTATAATAAGGTATGTATAATATAAGTAACAGAACCCGACACGCCTCTCAATGATGCGGACCACGTCGGGTCATTTAATTTTTTAGGAAGATTTATATGAGTTTGAAAAAACATGAATCAGCATTAACTATTGAGGAACAAGTTAATAATTTAAAAAGTTTAAATCTTATAATAAAAGATGAACAACTAGCAAAAGATTTTCTTAATGATATTTCTTACTTTCGATTTATAAAAGCATTCAGTATTGGATTAAAGCCTAAAAATGGAAACTATTATGATAATATCTCTTTTAAACAATTAGAAGAATTATATTTATTTAATGCTGAATTTAGACAAATTTTATTTACTCAAATCGAAAAGGTAGAAATAAATCTCAGATGCCGTATATCAAATTATTTTTGCTTAAAATATGGTGTGTTAGGATATAAAGATAGTAATAATTTTTCTAATAGGAAATATCATACAGCTTTCCTGAATGAAATATCCATTGAAATAAATCGAAATAAGCGTGTACCATTTATATATAATTTTAGAAATAATTATATTGATGGAGATATTCCATTATACGCTTTAGTTGAAATTATAAGTTTTGGAACATTATCCAAATTGTTTAAAAATATGCATAATGCAGATAAAAAAATAATAGCTTTAACATATAACGTAAGTTATACTTATTTTGAAAGTTGGATAGAAAGTATTTCTTATATAAGAAATATTTGTGCTCATTATGGAAGATTATATAACGCTAAGCTTACTAAAACACCTAAATTATATCAACAATATACAAAAAAACATATATCAAATATTCGCATTTTTGGAGTATTATGTTGTATAAAGCATTTAGTTAAAAATGATATACATTGGACAAATTTTGTTAAAAAGTTGGAAAAACTTTTCCAACAATATTCATATGTTGATAAAAATACAATGGGCTTTCCTGCTGATTGGAAAGATATTTTATTGCTATAAAATAAAGTGTTAAATATTAGCGGACAATATTTATGTATCACAATGAATAAGTTTTTTTATAGAAGCTAAATAAATTCTTAAAAAAATTATCGCTAAAAAATAAGCCTCTATTACTTAGAAAATCTAGGTAGTAGGGGCTTTTTTAACTATAAAATACAAATGATATGCGAAGTATACCATCTTTATGACAATTGTACCTGTATCTAAAGGTGATGTTATCACCTTTAGTGGTGGTGATAATGGAATTTATTTCATACCATGTAAATAAAAAAGCAGTTCAATGAACTGCTTTTTATTTTATACGCATAACCCAATATAAAGCCATATATGGTGGCTTATTTTCTATTGGTTGTCCAAAAGAGTTACTAGTTCCTGGTATAGTAGCAAAAGCATTTCTAAAATAGCCGTGAGTATTACCTTCATTTTTCATAAAATATTCCCAACTCCATGACCTTACTGGTAAACTTGATACTAAATTTTCCGAGCCATTTACTTGATTATTACCTTGAACTGCAATAGTTTTATTAAGAAAATCTGTTAAATTAGGTAATTGATTTAGTGCAAGTATATTTGTACTTGTACCACCAATAGTATTAAGATTGTAAGAACTACCTGCACCAACAATAAAACGATCTCTTAAGTCTGGTGTACCATCTGTTCCATCACATAAATGGTAGTTTAATGGCAAAGCATTTAGAGAGCCTGTATAAGCAATAATACCGCCTATTGGCACAGAAAAACTGCTACCTAAAGAATTTATTAATCTTTATAATTATGGTGTTATAATATTATTAGGTGATAGTATGATTAATATGAAAGTAACATTAAGAAAAAATAATAAAATATTTATATTAACAAGAGTTAATAAATATATAGCAAGGAAATTATTTAAAAGAAATAAAAATATATGGATTACTACTTGCAAAACTGTACCTACTGATTTGAGCTTTTCCCAATACATTATTAATAATTTAAATAATCAAGATTTTGATGAAATTATTGATAAGTTTAGAGAAGAATTTTGTCTTAATGATTATACTGGTTTATATCCAAGTTATTTTGTTAGTTTTGATAAAAAAGAGAGTAAATAATATATTTACTCTCTTTTTTCATCTTTTTCTTTACATATTATCAAATTCTTCTAATTTTTCTTCAATAAAAGCTACTATGTTATCAGTAATTTCCCCAAATTTTCCATCAACACAAGCATCTTCAAATTTAGACAGAATAAAAGCCATTGCTTCTTTTTTTTGTGGCTCATTATATTTTCTGTAGAATTCAATTTCATGTTTTAAAAAATCTTCATCAAAGTTTAAAGTCATACTATTACTTTGATCGAAAATATATATATCAGGTTTTACTTCTTTAATAGCTTTTTCAATATTTTCTTTTTCTTTTTTAGTTAAATTATCAATAAAAATACTTTCATTTCTTAGTTCCATTATTATATTGTCCTTCTCTATATTTTTTTATAATTTCTGCTATAAATACTACAATTTCATCAGTTACTATTTGAAAGTCATATTCTAAAAAATTCTCTGTAATAGCTTTTAATACTTGTTGTCTTTCTTCCTTCGATATATTTTTACCAAGATAAAGGTCAATATTATCTTCTAAATATTCCTGATCCCAAGTAAACTCTAAACAGTTATTACTATCTAAGATTTCTATATTAGAGTCAATTTTATTAATAGCTTTTTTAATAGCTTTTTCCTTTTTTGAGTCTGATATATATAATCCTATAAACATTATATTACCTCGCTTTATTTAACCTTTCACTTTCATACTCTTTTATAGCGCTAAACACTAAATTATTAAAATCTTTCCACGCTGAAGGTAATCCTTCAGCACTTGCTAGTTTACAAACTTTTTTAGCTATTTCATTTAATTCATTTTCTGTGATTTCATAATTTTTATCCTCGTAATTATTATAAATTTCATCAATAATACAATCATTATCAAAGACATCAATAATATCTTTTTCTTCTTCATAAATTACAACATTAGGATCTATTTTATTTATTTCCTCCTTAATTAATCTTATTTTGTCATCATTACTAATAAAAACAGCAATCATCATAGTATTTAGTTCTCCTTTCTTGCGACTATTTTTTGTCGCTTTTCGCACAAATTTTATAGCAATAAAAAAAAAGACTACAAGGACAGCTTGTGCTGCATTGTTTATCCTTGTAGTCTTTTTGTTATTGCTAAAATGTGCCAAAAGAAAAGCATTTTTGATTATATTATTAATTTTATAAAGATATTTTTATATTCTCATTATATTTTTTTAAACGTTTTAATAATACCGCTAAACGTTTAAAATTTAATTCTGTACCAACAAACTTTTTATTGTTAATGTATGCATTGTAACCAACTAAACCACGTCCCATACACAGGTCACCCATATAATCATAATCTTCATTAGCACATACCCATTTAATTATATCTTCTTCATCCATATAATCTAATTTAGGTGCTTTAGCTTTATTAGCACCTCGAACAACATAACAAATTCTATCTTTGTTATGATAATAATTGCTATTATAAAAAGTTACATATTTATATTTCTTTTTCATTTCTATTATGAATTCTGCTAGATATTGTTTTCCTATTTCAAGGTAACAAATTCTAGGATTTATTTCATATATACATTCAAACAATCTTTTATAAAAAGTTTCATATTCAAAACAAATATGCTCTAAATCAGCTTTAGTATAGAAAGTGTTTAGGTTTCCTAAATTCCATGGAGAATCTGTAAATATAATGTCTGCATTATTCATAAAATTAGGTAACTCATTAAAAATATCATGTACCTTTAAAAAATTATTATTATCTATAGTAATAATTGAATTACTATAGATATCGAAATCTTTATAAGCACCACCATAGTCCCATTTACTCACTATCTACCATCTCCCAACTTCTAGAATACTGTTGGTTTTTAAATAAGTCTGCAATTCCTGTCAATTGTTTCAATCTAAATACTTCTTCCAGCTCCATTCCTAATTTTTTAGCAATTTCAATATCACTTAAACCTTGTTCATGTAAAGCCCTCACTAAATCACTCATACGTTCAGTTTGATGAACACCACGGGCTCTATTAAATTGAACAGTTGCTTCCATTCTTTTAGTTATATCATGATTTAAGACTACAATAGGGATTTCATCAGCTTCTAAATCATCTTTAAATATGGTATATCTATGAAATCCATCAATGATGACATATTTTTCTAAATCTGGATCCCAAATTGTAACTACCGCAAAACAAAATCCATTTGACATAATTGACTCTTCAAGTAATCTCATATTATTTTTAGGTACTTGATTCGGGTTGTAATTATTAGCTTGTACTTTATCTATTGGTACAATTATTGGTGTCATACATGGTAATTTAATTTCACCTTTTTTGGTTTTTATTGTTTGTACTGTTTCCATTATAACAACTCCATCCATTTTTTTATTGTTGCTTCCCTTGGATCAGGTTTATTATCTACTGGTAAATTATTTTCGTAATCATTCAATACTAGCTGTCGAACCTGCTGTCTAGCAACATAATTATTTTCTAAGTGTTTTGCAAACCTTTTCGCAAATATTTCTTTTTTCTCTTTATCTGGATATGTTTCTAATAGAAAATTTCTATAATCAATCCAGCTTTTAAAATTCTTCGGTAGCTTTCTACATTTCATTAATACATTATCTTTAGCGTATAGATTGGCTACACTAATTCCTTTTAATCTTTTAAGTAATTTATTGTAAGTTTTTGGTTCAAATTCTGGCAATTCTACAATAGCCTTAAAAGATTTTTCATGTATTAAACTAGATACTCTTATTTCTTGCAGTGGTATTCCTTTTTTCCACATCCAATCATATATCTTGTTATATCTAACCTTATTATCGTAGATATAACGCCATATATCAGAAAAATTCCAATCATATAGCGGATATGCTGTTATACAATTATTTTTTAATTTAGTAGTCCAATACCAATCTTTATATCCAGCATTTTTAGAAACAGCTCGCCAACGATTTGGGCTTTCTGTTGCCCTTAATCCCACAAAAAAGCAAGTGTCTTTTCTATGGCTTTGAAAATTATCTATAACATCATAAAATCCAAAGCCTTTAACTTTATTTCGTATAGTTATTGTCTTTTTATCCCATGGTATATTTTGTATAGCTCTAGGATCTTTGGAACGCATCCATATTTTATGTTTTCCTTTTTCCCAACAGATGAGCTGAGACTCACTTAAACTAGTCGCATTAGTAAGATGAAAAGGTATTTGATACCATAATGGAATACTATTTTTAGGGAACATATCAAACATGATATATTTAACCTGCTCAATAGTATTTTCATAATCAACTTCTTCATCCAAAAAGAAGATAGAGGCTAATCTATTTCTACGATTTGCTTCTGATAACACTAGATGAGCTAATACTGTGCTATCTTTTCCACCAGATATACTTACGCATATATTTTCAAAGTACTCAAATACTTTACTAATGCGTTCTTTGGCAGAAGTTAGCACATCTTTATTTATATAAATCTGCCTTAACATAAAATTCCTCCAACATTTTTATCCATTCGGAATACTTATTATAATACACATCATCAACTTTAAACCCAGAGTGAATAAAGGTTAATTCTTGTATGTTAGATTTTTTTACAAAATCATTAAATATCATTTGTCTTATTGGAAAATCTACAACAAGACATTCATTACTATTTATTATATCTTTGTAAGTTACCACATTTTCTTTCTTATATCTGCTAGTTCTAGCAACATAATATTTATCATCTGTTACCTTTTTCTTTTTACCTGCAAATAAATGCAGATTTCTCGGAATAGTATTTGGATCTTTATTTCCTAAATTACTAAAGAGTTTTTCTTTTTCTTTTTCATATGCTAACAACTCTTTATTTGTAGGAGTAGCATCATATATTTTATCTAATTTAATATTTCTCTTTTTTATTCCAATTGGATAATCTTTCAATAATTCATAATCAAAAGATTTATTTTTATATCTTCCATCATCAATAAAATCTAATAGAATCATAAAATCATTTAGATTATCAATTATAGGAAAATATTCAAACACTAGCTTATGACTAGTTTGATGACAATAATGATGCGCACAATTATATGTTAAATCATTTCGTTTTTTTACTCGCATACATTCATCAAAAACTAGGAGATAATCATTATTTATCTTTTCTAGCAATGGATAAAATGTACGATACATAATAATTTCACTATACTCAATAAACTCTGCATCATATTCTATTTTTTGCCATTTATCTGGATAAAATATGATTACATGTTTTATACTATGTTCTTTCACATAATTTTCAATTATAGTTTTTTTATCTGCATAACTATAACCGATATTTATTATGCCACTATTAAGATACATTTTTTTCATATCCTCCTCTTCAACAGTACGCCACCTATCTATTTCGTCTTTAAAAGACTTCAATAGATTTTCTTTATTTATTAAACAATTTGTTATAAAAACATCTATGGTATATTTACAGCATATATCATAAATATTTACTATTTGATTTTGACCAATACGATGAACTCGATCTTCTGCTTGTAATCTAGTAGCAAGGTCAAAATCATTTGAATAAAAAATAATGTTATGGCAAAATTGAAGATTTAAACCATAAGCACCACATTGTTTATTAGCTAACATGAATTGCGTATCATTTTTAAATTTCTCACGATTTGCTTGCCTTTTTTTGGGGCTTACTTTACCTGTGAACTCAATATAATTTTTATTTTCACTTTGTAACAATAATGAAATATCATCTATCTCATCTTGGTATTTAGCAAAAATAATACATTTATCACTGCCAATATCATAAAGTATTTTTTTTAAACATTGTATACGTGGATTGTTTTCCCATGTATATATCTTTTCTGTACGCATTCGTTTTTCTGGTGCAGACAACACTCTCTTACCAGAAGTTATATGTTGCAATGCGGAAAATAATTTAAAGATAGTTTCAGATCTCCAGTCAACAACATTAAATAAGAATACCTCTTTTGTTTCGCTGTATTCTTGTTCTTGTAAATCATCCATGGTGAAATATTTTATATGATATTGTTTTGGCTTTAATTCGTTTAATACCTCATCTTTTTTAATTTGGTACATATATGGAGCTATCTTTTCTGTTAGATAGCTCACATTTAGGACTTTTATAATTTGGTCTGTTGTTACCTCTCTGCCACTTGGAAGCCTTACTTTTTTATATTCTAAGTGATTAGCAGCAAAGCTATAAAAAGACTTATATCCTAATATTCGCCAATCTAAAATATACCATTGAGCAAATAAATCTGCTTCATTTTTAGATATTGGTGTACCGTTTAATATCATTTTGTATTTACAAAATGACGATATTGAAATAATACGCTCTGTTCGTATAGCCATTTTATTTTTTACAAGGTTACTTTCATCAACAATTAAATAAACCTTATAATTTTTTACTAACTCTAACAGCTGTAAATATAATCTATCAGAACTAGACAAGCTTTCAATTCCCTTAATTATTATATTATTTTCACTAGGTTTTTGACCTGTATGCTTTATAATATCTTCTTTAAGGTTATTTTTAACCGAACAAGGGCAAAGCCAAAGTACAACTTCAACTTTCCCTTTGCTCATCTTATTTTTTATAATCTCTAAAGCTGTTCTTGTCTTTCCTGTGCCTTGTTCCATATACAAAGCACCAACTTTAAGTTTAGAAAGCTTATCAACTGCTTTACTCTGATATTCGTATAATCTGGTCTTTAAGAGCATATAAATACCATCTTTAATTCAGCTAAATTATATCTTTTATATTCAAATTAACGATATGTGACAAAATCACTCCAAGGACTATAGATTGAACCCAATTGACGTCCATGAGGAACACAACAAAGAACTCTAGCTAATTCAATAATTAGTTCTGTTTTACTTAAAGCACTATTTTGTGTAATATCTTTTAAAGCATCTGTTTCATCATTTTGATATCTGCCTTGATTCTGTACTTTTGAAAAACGATTTAAATAAAATATAATATCTTTTCTATCAAAGCACTCCCAATCGTGTGATTTAGCCATTTTTTCGGCATGTTTTTTTAATTCATCCCTTTTTTCGTATATAAGCTCTCTTAGACTATCACAGTTTTCTTTAATTTTGAAATATTTGTTGGCGCTTATTTCATTAATCAAATTGTTTATTTGAATTTCTAATTCTACTTGTTGTTTATTCATAATAAAATCTCCTTTTAATATACTTAATATATATATCCGTATATATTTTTTATTTTTGGCAAAATACTTAATCATCTTTTAAATCATCTAAAACATCTCTGGATGATTTTAAGATGTCTTGTAGTTCTGTATTTTCTTCTTTTTTTACATCAGCTTTTTTTATTGTTGTTTTGATGTGAGCTTTTTCATCATCTTCAGCTTGAGATAACAACTCTTCTGCTGCTGGTGTTATCTTAAAACTGTTCACTTTAGCGAAATCTCTTATTTCTTCATAATATCTTTCAGGGACAGTCATTCTGCCATTATCCCATTTAGCATGTGGGAGTCTTTTGGCTTTTCTGTATAACTCATCTCCATTAAAGAGAATGCTTATTTTATTATCACTCATATTTTTAGTTATCCAACGGAAACATTCTTTTTCATATTCTCCATTTATGGCTTTTTCTCTAATAGCTTCATCCCAAATTATGATTGGTACTCCAGCCAGTAAAAGTTTATTGCCGACTTCTGCCATTCGATCGGCAACATCTCTTTTGTATGGCACTGTTTCACGATACCATACTTTCCCTGACCAATCATAATATAGTTTTTTTACGACATTGATTATGATTGAGTCCTTTTCTGATTTGACTCTTATTATATTTTTTTCCTCGTCAAAAGCTATTTCTGCAACGACCTTAGTTTTTTGGTCGTTTGGATATATTGTTGATTCAGATTTTGCTTCATCAATAACACTCTTTTCTTTTGGTTCTTCAAAATAAAGAGTGCTTTCGATTAGTCTTTGGAACTGAAAATAATCTTTCTCTCTATGTTCAATCCAAAAACTAGCTTTATTTTTAGATAAAATAAAGCGTTCAGCTTTTTTAATAACCTCTTCATCCATTTCAATGAAGTATAAGCCTTTTTTAGAATTGAAAGCATAATACATAATTAGATTTCTTGTTACCTTAGCCCTAATTTTATTTGCCCATTCTACTTGTTTTGGGCTTCCAGATAATGGAGCAATTTTATCTAAATTATCGCTAAAATTTTCAGCTATATTCATTATTTCATCAGAAAACATTTCAACTTTCATTTTTATCTCCTTTACTTTTCCCGCAAGCAAAGGTATACTTAAAGTATCTCGCTTGCGGGATATTGACAATCACTTATGAGCTTAGGTAATGGCACTACCTAAGCTCTTTTTATTTAAATATAATCTTCTAGTAAATTTCTATTTTTGCCTATATAAAACAAATATTTCAATAACTCTGGACAATCATTTAGACAAATAGCTGTTCTTCTACTATTTTTAGGATTCGTGTATACTAAAAAGACTCCATTTTTTCCTACAAAAGAACTTATGCCTGCTCTTACTTTTTTTATTTCTTCTCCATTAATCTTTGTACTTATAATGATATACCACCTATCGTCAGTATCTTCCTCTAATGTTATTTCTACTTTTGCACCTTTTGAAGATGTAAACTTAAATGTTTTTGGAAATTCTGCTTTTAATTTTATATTATTAAAATCAAAACTATTCATTTTTCTTATAAGTTTACCATCATCATACACTTTTACTAACCAGAAATCGTCTAATATAACATTAGCTTTTTCTATAAAACTCATTGCTTCTTCATAGTTTTCAAAATATCGAGGTTCCCATCCTTTAAATTTAACTTTAAATTTTTCAATTTTTTCCATTTTATATTCTCCTTATAGTTTAAAAAAACTTTCATCTACAAATTCAATGCTAGACTTAATTCTGTCTTGTTTAGAAGTAAGCCTTCCTTTAGCTTCAACTCTCATAATTTTTTCTGCTTCTTCTTTTGAATTATAATAATCTACATATTTATTAGAGCCATCTTCTGTTATTATTTTAATACCATCTATAGAATCGGATGTAATATAAGTTTCTCTTGAATATCCAGATATATCATCAGCGTCAATAACATCTGTTATACAAGAAATACTTTTCTTGTCTTTACCACGTACAATATCTTCACATAAGTCATAAGGTGTTATCACGGGACCATTAATGCTGTTAATTATCTCACGAAGTTGTTCAGACATCTTATTTCCATAAACCAATTCATGCATAATGATTTTGCCTGTTTCATCAAAGATTTCTGTTTCTGTTTGAAACAGATTCCATAATGAAATTCCAGAATTTCCATCTCCTATATATTTTGTATAACTTTTAAAATAATACATAAAAACCAACCTCCATCTTTTGTTTACTTATTTTATCCTTATAATTATATTATAGTATTCATTGGGTACATTTTCAATATTTTTTTAGATTTTTTATTTTTTTATTTTATTTTTTATACGATTTAACTCTTTAAGAAGTAACCTCTGTACATATATTGGTGGAATCCTTTTATCTAGCTCCCAATTTCTAATTGTATTACGGGGTATTTCCAAAATGTTACCAATATCAACTTGACTCAATCCTGTACTTTTTCTCAAATCTCTAAATTTCATGCCAAAGGTTTTTGTATTTTCATCGTTCATATTTTTCACCTCATTAATTTTTTTACATTTCAATAATACCACTCATTGAGTACATAAATCAATAAAAAAATTACTATTATAATTAATAGTAATTTTTAGCAACTAAAAAACATTAAATAATAAATAGTATTATTTAATATATTATAATTCATCACTAAAATTTTTATATAATAAATTAATAGCTTGGATTTGACTTTCTTGAACTGTATGGGAGTATATATTTAAAAGAACGTCAGGACTTGACCAACCACCAAGTTTTTGTATATCTATAATAGCCACTTTATTATGAATAAGATTTGTAGCAAAGGTATGTCGTGTTGAATGTATATGCAGATCTGTAGGTAATCCTAATTTTTTTAAACGTTTTTTCATATTTTGGAGTAAATTATTGGGATTATACATATCTCCTTTGGTTGTGCAAAACACTAAATTATATTTATTGATATAAATATGTTTTTCAAAATATATATCTTGTTCATGTTTCAATTTTTTTAGAGCTAACATTATTTCTTTAGGTATAGGTATTACTCTTATTGATGTTCTGTTCTTTGGTATAGCTTTTAAAATGGGTTTATTATTTACTACAACTAAAACTTGACTAATAAAAATAGTATTATTATTAAAATTTATACTGTCCCAACTTAAACCTAATATTTCTGACCTTCTAGCTCCTGTGAAAAACAATAGTATATAGGCTAAATAATATCGATAATTTTGAGCATCTTTTAGAAATATTTGTTGCTGTTCTTTACTAAAAACACGTTTAGGAGGATTTATTATTTTTATATTTTCTGTATAAGAAGCTACATTTTCTTTTACAATACCTTCTCTTATTGCTTGGTTAAAGCAAGATATTATTAATGCTCTAATTTTGTTCACAGTCCAATTGGATAAACCTTTATCATTAGTTTTCAATATTGATTTATTTCCATCTGTTAATAAATATGCAAAAAATTTTTGAATATCCATTGTTGTAATGTTTCTTATATATTTTTTACCAATATTAGATGGTCTAATGTGAACATTTATATACGTCAAACATACATTTCTAGTTGTTATTGCGTGTTTAGGATATTTATATATCATATACCAATCTAACATGTAAGTTCCAAAAGTAATATTTTTGTTTTTCATACAAACACTCCTTTAATTTATATCTAAATAGATTATAAATTAAAGGAGTGTTCTTGTATAAATAAACAATGTTCTAAATTATCTGCAAGTTATTTTATCATATTTTTTTTCTAAAAAATCTATTAAATGATTAGTATCACATGTCTGTATCTTTGAAAAAGCCATTTTATAAAATAGTTTACATGGATAATAACCTTCAAATTTTGTTATGCCATATCGGTTATTTTTTTGTGGTTTTTTTTGAAATCCTATCCAAAACTCTAAGCTTTTATTATCTAAATTTATGATATAACCATATTCACAAAATAAGCTATTTTTTATGAAATCATTAGAATTAGTCATATATTTTAAACCACTTTTATAAATATTTAGATTGCCTTGAAAATCTCTTAAAGCACTATACCAATCTATTAAATCATTTTCTTTTTTTACTAATGTATATACTGATTTTTCAGGTTTTTCTATATTACATTCATTTAAATGTTTCCATTGCTCTTTTGTTGGTATATCATCTTCATTTACAAGAATTAAATTATCATAAATTTTATTTAATTCTTGTATAGGTGTTTCTTTTACAAAATTTATAATATTTTCACCTAAGTAAGAAAAATAACTATCATAATGATTGTAAGTTAATTTATCTTCTCCATTTTTTCTAAATCCATATATTCCTCTTGTACTCATAATTATATCGTCCTTTCTTTTGCGATTATTTTTTTGTCGCTTTTCGCACAAATTTTATAGCAATAAAAAAAAGGACTACAAGGACAGCTTGTGCTGCATCGTTTATCCTTGTAGTCCTTTTGTTATTGCTAAAATGTGCCAAAAGAAAAGCATTATTTTAATATCAACATTGTTAATAAATATAAGACCTGTTCGAAATCGAACAGGTCTTTATTATATATTTAATTTTCAAGACATTTTAAAAATCTGTTCGAAATCGAACAGATTTTTATTTTAACGTATTTTTAAATAAAAATTAAGGAATTTAAAAAATTTTTTATTATACATATTTTAATATATAAAAAAAGATATAAATAAAAGTAAGGAGGTATGATTTTGTTTATTAATAAAAGATATAAAGCTATTTTATTGGTAGATGTTCTTTTAGGGTTATGTTTAGTTATAACACTCTACTATATAGGTGATTTAAGCTTTAAAAATTATTATTCAGCAAAATTAGATCAAAGAAAGGTACAAGTTGATATGTTTGATAAAGCATTAGAAGGTTATGCAAATAATCATCTTGCAATAAAAAATATAACCTATGATGAAGAAGGAAAACAAAATGTAATTTATCAAAAAACATATCCTAGTTCTTTAGATGAGTTAGAAAAAAATGGGTATATTAAGCTTTTATCAGATGAAGATATGGATAATTTTAAATATACACCAAAGAAAGAAACTACCTATGGAAATACCCAAAATATTGTTTCCTATGAATTAAAAGTAAAGATTCCTAATTCGGATTCTTACTATATTAGTCCAGGTAGTATTCGTAGTGAGTATATGTCTAAAGAGTGATATCATGAGTTTAAATATTAGTTATATTATCATTAGTTTAATATTTATAGCATTAATAATTGAAGATTTTAAAACAAAATATATAGATATTAGATTATGTATTTTGTTACTTATATTAGTTATTTTTAATGTATATGTAAATGAAAATATTTCTTTATTAGAATACTTTTCTAATTCGGTGTATGGGCTTTTTTTTATGTTATTCATTTATATATTATGCTTAAAAGTCTTAAAAATAGAATCTAATATAGATATCAATGATGAGAGTATGGAAAATAATGTTGTTGCTTTAGGTTTTATTCCTAGTTTTAGTATGGCTTTCCTTATATATTATTTTAATAAAAATAATATAATAATAAGTCAATTAATAAATGATTCAGCTCTTTTTTTATCAAATTTAGGCGTTTATATAGCAATTATTCTATTATCATATATGGTCTTAAAACTAATATACGTTTTTTATTTAAAAACTAAAAAAGAGGCTTTAATCATAGCTGGTTTTGGTGACGGAGATGTAATCGTATTAACTATACTAATAGGAATTATAGGATTAAATGTTTTTATATTTATATTTACTATAGCTCTCATTGTTCATGTTTTATCATATGTAATATATTTTTTACGAAAGGAATAATAAAATGTTTAAATTTAAAAGTGAAGCTTTTAAACAAGATGTATTAATAGATAAGTATAATAATAATTTAGAAAAATGTGCTAAAGAACTTAATTTAAGTAAAAAAATTTTAAGTAATATACTAAATGAAAAATATTTACTTGGTATAACTACTTTAAAAAGGATTATATTCTATTGCAAAAAAAATAATTTAGATTCAAAAAAATATATCCATTACAACAATGATGAAGGAGAAAAAATTTTATGAGTTTTATTAAAAATTTACTTAGTAAACCTCCTATAGAATATAGTGAGGAAGATAGAAGTAATCTTAATCCAATGGATAAAGCAAAAAAAGATTGGGATAGACGTGTTGGATCTGTTTTAGTACAAAATTATAATCTTAGAAGAATATGTATATTACTATGTTTTGTAATATTAGTAGAAACTGGTGGACTAGTAATACAATCTTTAAAATCTTCTGTTGCTCCATATGTTATAGAAGTGGATTCTACAACTGGATTAGTAAAAAACGTAGGATTGGTCCAAGAGCAAAAGTATGATATAAAAGATGCTCAAATTAAATATTTTTTAGGTCAGTTTATAAAAAATATTCGCGAATTGCCATTAGATATAGTTATCTATAAACAAAACATTAATACAGCATATGCTTTTATGACAAAAGATGCTGCCAATAAGATGAATAGTATATTAAGTGCAGATGAAAATTTAACACAAAATATAGGAAAAAAGACTGTATTGACAAAGATAAATACTATTTTACCTATATCTGGTTCTGAAAATAGTTGGCAAATTAGATGGACAGAGGAAACATATACATTAGGTTCTAATAAAAAAAATGTAGCAAATATGTCAGCAATTGTCACAATTGCTATTAAAGCTCCTAAAGATGAAGCAACATTAACAATAAATCCTTTAGGAATATATATAAAAGATTTTAGTTGGGATAAAGAAGCATCAAAAGAAATACAAAATCAATCAAAATAGGAGTGAAGATTATGAAAAAAATACAAAAAATTTTAGCTTTAGGTATTACTTTAAATTTATTAACTTGTAGTTCAATTGAAGCTGCAAATACAAATAATGAAGATAATATATCTGCAATAAGTGAAAAAATTGCAGAAATAAAACAAATAAAAGTAAATGATTATGATGTAGAAAAAGCAGTAGAAGCTTTGTATAAAGAATTAAAGGAATTAAAAGAAAGTAAAAGTGATGAAGTAATAGATAAAGATATTACTATTCAAAAACTAGAAAAAGAATTAGCAAGTGAGAAAAGTAAAAATTTGAAATATAAACAAGAGGATAAACTTTTATTAGAAAAATATATTTCAGAAGCTCGTGAGAGAAATTATGATGATATTTCAAATAATAATGTTACTCCTAAAATTGAATATAGTAGACCTGTAGAAAATACTAATAAATATATGATTAATCCTACGCCTTCATCAAAGGTAAATAATTATATTCAAGATGGTGCTAATGCTCAAGGTTACGCTCGCATGGAATTTGCTTATGCTCCCCAACAAGTATATAAAATTTATTGCAAAATCGGTTATTTAACCGATTTAGAGTTTAAACAAGGTGAACAAATAACATATGTAGGTGGTGGAGATACTGCACAATGGCTTATAGATAAAGCTATTGTTGCTGATACACCACATCTTTATATAAAACCAATAGCTAATAATATTGCCACAAATATAATAGTAAATACATCTGGTGGACATGTTTATCAAATTCTTCTAAATTCAGGCAGTTGGTACAATCCAATGATATCTTGGAATTATGGAAATGAAGATTTAGTAACTAAAAAAATGATTAATAATGAATATAATAATGATGAAGTTTATCCTCTTGGTAAAGGTTTGAATGTAAAACCTGAAAATATAAATTTCTCATATAAAATTAAGTCAAAAAAAGGTAATAAATTACCAAGTTGGGCTCCTATTTCAGTTTTTGATGATGGGAAAAAAACTTATATAAAATTTGAGGAAACTAGTGAAAAATTACCTGCTTTATTCATAAAAGAAAAAGATTCTAAAAATTTATCTTTTGCCAATTATAGACAAAAAAATAATCTATTTATAATTGATAAAATATTTGATGTTGCTCAATTACAAATATCAAATAAAAATGAAGATATTATTATTATTGAGAAAGAATAGGTATTTTTATGAGTATAGTAAATGATATAGTACAATCTATTAAAAATTTTAAAAAGAACAAAACAATATCTGAAATAAAATCCTCTAATAAGAAAAATATTGATATTAAAAATGATATTAATAATATTGAGAATGAAAAAGATGATACGATTGATAATAAAATAGAACAACCTACAACTCGAACTGTAAATAAAAATAAAATGCAGAAATTTATTATTTTAGGTATCGTTTTTATAATTTGTGTAATTTTTGGGGCAACCTATGGAAAAAGTGATGCACCAAAAAATAAAGAAGTAGAAATCGCTACATCTAGTGATAATTCTTTAAATAAAGAAATTATTGGAGATGACTATGATAATATACAAACAAAAAAGAAGCTAGGAAATTATGAATATAATAAAACCCATAAATTACAAAAAGAAGATAACGTTAATAATAATGTCGAAAATGATCAAGATATTGATTCATCAGAAAAAGTAAATCGTTCATACGAACGAAATAACAATAATACTACTAATAATAATTATAATAGACCTTTACCTATTTTAAATAGTAATGGTACTTATAATCCATATATGAATGTAGTTTCTCCAGTGCCTAGAACACAAGCTGTACCACAACAAAGTGTACAACAAATAAATCAAGATAAAACTATAAATGAAAATAAAAAAGATAATAAAAATATATTTGAGTCAGCTATTGCATTTATTAGCGATTCAAGTTCAAAAGATAATATAGAAAATATTGAACATACCTCGGATGCTTCAACAAATTCTAAATTAATGACATATATACCACCTACACAAAATTCTCTACAAGCAGGTACGTATATTCCTCTTATTTTACTAAATGGTGTTAATAGCCAAACTGGTGGGCAAATTATGGCTCAAGTTCAGACAAATATTTATGATTCTTTAGAAGGAATAAATATATTAGTTCCAATGGGAGCTAGACTTATTGGCGAATATGCAAGTGGAGCCAAACAAGGGCAGAATCGTATAAACATAAATTGGAAACATTTAGTAATGCCTGATGGCTCTACGTATAACATAGAAGGAGCATTTCAAACAGCAGATTTGAATGGATATCCTGGTATACCTGGTGATGTTAACAATCACAATGGTGAAAAAATATCTGCGGGAATGTTTTCTTCTGCTTTGGCTGCTTTAGGAAGTATTGCTACTGGTAATAATAGTTATGGAAATGATTATGGTTGGCATGATAGCGGACAATTAGCAATGCAAGGTGCTAGTGCTAATTTATTAAATACTGCAAGTTCGATTTTTAAGCAAAAATTAGAAATTGAACCAGAAATAACAGTTGAAGCTGGCACAACGTTTTATGTATATTTGACACAATCAATTTCTTTTTAAATGAGGTGATTAGTTTATATGGATAAAGAAATAAAAAAAGCTAAAATAAGAAAATTTTTTATGGTATTTATTCCTGTTGTATTGATATTTATGGAAATCGCAACACAAAGTGTTGCTAAAGATTGTAAGTATGATGAATTACTAGGGATAGGTATTCCTATTGGTGATATAAAAATATATGCTCCATGGATGTTTTTTGTTTGGAAAGCTAAATTTTCTATGGTAATACCAACAATAATAATGGATGCACAAAGATATATAGTAATTGGTATTACTATTGCCTCTTTAGTAAGTATGCTTGTTGTAAAAAAAATGGAAAGTCTTTCGAGTTATGGTAGTGCAAAATGGGCTACTAAAAAAGACTTACGTGAAACAGGTCTTATAAATGATAAAGGTGTAATAGTCGGAATAAATCCGTATACATTTAAAGGTTATAAAGACAAAAATATATCTTCAAAAATTTTGCGAGATGATGGACCTGCACATATTGGTGTTTTTGCTCCTACTCGTAGTGGTAAAGGTGCTTCTATAATTATAGATACATGTTTAGAATGGAAACATTCTCTAATTGTATTAGATTTAAAAGGTGAAAATTTTAATTTTACTGCCTCTTATCGAAAAAAAGCACTAAAAAATAAGATTATTAAATTTGAACCATTTTCAAGCGATGGTTTATCAGCAAGATGGAATCCTATTGCTGAAGTACGAATGGGTACTTTAAATGAAATGTCTGATGTAATGAGTTTAGCTAGAATGATAGCAGATCCAACAGGAAAAGGTGGAGAAAAAGGAGACAGCCATTGGATAGATACATCTACAGCTTTGATACAGACTGTAATATTACATTTATTATATGCACATAAAAGACAAGATTTACCAATTCCTACATTAGCAAATGTATCAGACTTTTTATCTTCTAGAGATATGCCTTTTGATGATGAAATTGATGCTATGCAACATTTTGACCATATATCCACTAAAGAATTCTTTGAAGATAATCCTTTCTTAAAAATATATGGAAACTATATTGAATCTAGTTTCAAAGCATTTAACGAAAATCTAAATAATTATGGTATTTTTGTAGATGTTATAAAATTAAAAAAAATAAAAGAAGAATTAAAAGAAGAAGCTCCTTCACTTATTGAAAAATATTCTTCTGTTTTTAGAACTATCCGTGAAATACAAGTTTATTATGCAGACGAATATAAACAAGGTACACTAAATTTTGAAGATGAACATTCTCCATTTAGATGTTTACTTACACACCCAAAAGTTGCAGCTGGTGCTGCTGAATGTGCTAATCGTGATCCTAAAGAGCAAGGAAGTGTTACAAGCTCAGCTAATGCTAAATTTAATCTTTTTAGAGATCCTAATGTAATTAATAATACATCAATATCTGAATTTACTAGTACAGATGTTATGAATCCAAATCAAGCTGTGACAGTGTATCTAGTTATTCCACCAAATAAAGTACAAGATGCTATTCCTCTTGTCCGTATTTTTATTAATTATGCTTTAGATAGAAATATGGAAGAAATGAATTTTGATAAAAATAAAAATAAACAACGTTGTTTATTTTTATTAGATGAATTTCCTCAGCTTGGTAGAATTGAAAAAATGGAAACTGCTATGGCTATTATGGCTGGATATGGACTTAAAACATTATTTATTGCTCAAGACATAAATCAAGTAAATAAGAATTATTCTAAAGATAATTCAATTATTTCAAATTGTCATATTAGAATTTTCTTTGCTCCTAATGAAATTGAAACTGCCGAAAATATTTGTAAAATGCTTGGAAAGCAAACTATTGAAGTAGCTAATAAATCTCAATCTGGTGCTTTTAATACTAGTAAATCTTGGAACCAAACTGGGAGAGAACTTTTAACACCCGATGAAATCATGAAAATGAGTAAAGACGAAGCTATTGTTTTAGTAGCAGGATTTGCACCAATAAAAGTAAAAAAAGCATGGTATTTTAAATGCCCATATTTTATGAGTAGAACACAAAATAGTAATTATCCCAATGCATTGGGTGAAAATCCAATGAAAAGTGATACTGTAACTATTATAGATAGTTACGATAGCTTATATAAAATAAATGGTATAAAAATAAAAGATAATAATGATATAAATATGGAACATATAGATAATAATAAGAAACAAGTAATTCATAATGGATATTCCAATTCAGTAGCTGAAAATAAAAATGATATGCCAATTAGTAATATTCCTGAAGGTATTGATATTGATGATGTTATGAAAGAATCTTCTAACCCAATTATTACAGATGATACACCTATTAATAATATTCCATATGAAGGTATTGATATTGATGATGTTATGAAAGAATCTTCTAACCCAATTATTACAGATGATACACCTATTAATAATATTCCATATGAAGGTATTGATATTGATGATGTTATGAAAGAATCTTCTAACCCAATTATTACAGATGATACACCTATTAATAATATTCCATATGAAGGTATTGATATTGATGATGTTATGAAAGAGTCTTCTAACCCAATTATTACAGATGATACACCTATTAATAATATTCCTGAAGGTATTGATATTGATGATGTTATGAAAGAGTCTTCCAACCCAATTATTACAGATGATACACCTATTAATAATATTCCTGAAGGTATTGATATTGATGATGTTATGAAAGAGTCTTCCAACCCAATTATTACAGATGATACACCTATTAATAATATTCCTGAAGGTATTGATATTGATGATGTTATGAAAGAGTCTTTTAACCCAATTATTACAGATGATACACCTATTAATAATATTCCTGAAGATATTGATAATATTATTAAACCCTCATTCAATTCAATTGATGTAGACTCTGATGAGAAATCTGTAAGAAATGAAGTAATACTTCTTTTAAAAAGAATGTATTCTTTAAATGAAGATAATGCTATTAAATTATTAAAAAGAATAGATGATATAGTAATTGAAAATAAAAAAAGAGAAAAATTAAATTATGAATTAAAACAAAAGTTAAAAGAAAACTTAGATATTATATCTAAACTCAATAATAACTTAAAGAAGGCAATTTAATTAATGAATAATAAAAACAATAGATTAAAAGAACAATTATCTGTATTACTTGGTGAGGTAGATAAGTATCTTAGTGATGAAAATATCTTTGAGGTAATTGTTAATCCAGATGGTAAAGTTTTTTTAAAAACAAATGAAGGTGATAAGAAATCTAAGTATATATTAGATGAGAAAAAACGTAGACAAGTTATTAATCAGATTGCTTCTTTTTCTAAAAATGTTGCAAATGAAGAAGTTCCTCTTTTAGCAGCTGAATTTTTTAATATGCGTTTTCAAGGATTTTTACCACCTGCGGCTGAAGCTCCATGCTTTAATATTAGAAAGCATACATCTAAAGTATTATCATTAGATGATTATGTAAAATCTAATATAATGACTGAACAACAAAAAAGAATAATTATTGAACATATAAATAATAAAAAAAATATAATTGTTGCAGGAGCTACTTATTCTGGTAAAACAACACTTTTAAATGCTATTTTAAGTGAAATTGCAAAAACAAAAGATAGAATTGTTATGATAGAAAAAGAACCAGAATTAATATGTTCTTCTGAAAATAAATTATCATTAAGGGCAACTGAAAAAATAAGTATGGATATGCTTTTGAAAGCAACATTAAGAGCTACACCTGATAGAATAATAGTAGGTGAAGTTAGAGGTGAAGAAGCTTTAACTCTTTTAGATGCTTGGAGTACAGGACATGGTGGTGGTGCTTCTACTATACATGCTAATAGTGCTAAGGATACTATAACTAGATTAGAACAATTAGTTGCTAGAGTCCTAGACAAAAATATTGAATATGTAATAGGACAAGCTGTTAATTTAATAATATATATAAAATATCTAGGAACAACAAGGAAAATTACTAGTATCGCAGAAGTTATGGGATATGATAGAAAAAATTCTTGTTATAAAATAAGAGAATTATAAATATTAGCATAGAAATCTGTTCGAAATCGAACAGATTTCTATGCTAATAAAAAAGGAAGAATTTAATCTAATAAGTATAAATATAATATTATTCTATATTAGTTTTAAATATAGAATAATATTAAATACTAAACTTTATAAATTTATAATGAATAACTTTTAAAATTATCAAAGATGTTCGATTTCGAACATCTTTTTTTTATTAAAATATTAAAATTAAGGAATTTAAAAAATTTTTTTTTATAAATCTGTTAAAGTTATTAATAAATAAAAGGAGGAATTCTTAATGTTAAAAAAAGCAAAAAAAATAATCAATGTAATGAAAAACAACAAATTATTAGTTTTAAAGTTAGCACTTATGGGTTATGTTGCAATACACACATTGGATACTAATCTAGTATTAGCATCTACAACTGTAGATTCAGATTTACCGTTCGCAACAGGTGTGCAAAAAATATATGACAATATGACAGGACCTTTAGCACAAATTGGTTGTGGAGTATCTGTTGTAGGAGCTGGTGTTTCTTGGATGCAAGGAGATAGTCAGATTGCAAAAACAGCTACAAGAGTATGTATTGGCAGTGGAGTAGTTCTAGGTGCTCCAACATTAGTAAATGCACTTTCTGGCATAGGAAGCGGAGCTTTATTTTAATGGATGAGAAAAAAGAACTTTTACTTTTTCCGTTATTAAAATCCCTTACTCAACAAATACTTTTATGTGGGGCACCTAGAAAAATAATTATTTTAAATACAATGTTTGCATTCTTATTTATCTTATCATTTAAAACATTTTATCTTATACCAATAAATTTAATAATACACTGTTTAAGTGTATATATTACAAAGTTTGATGAGCAATTCTTTGAATGTTTACATCGTTATCTATCTAAAAAAAAATTTTATGGAGTATGAGGCAAACTTATAGTTTGCCTCAATTTTAAATAAAAATAATGAGTTTAAAAGAATATGATATTAAAAATAATGAAATATCTGAATGGATACCATATTTAGGTCTAATGACACCTAGAATAATTCAAAATAAAGATGATAGTCTTATATCCATTATAGAGTATGATGATTCTTCCTTAATGAATAAAGATAATTTGAATAAATGTCTAAAGCAGTTACCTTTAGGAATTAGTTTTTACTTTGAAAAAAGTACTTTATCTCCTATAACAACTTGTTATATTATATGGAATCCCGCATACGATTTAAAGAATAATAAATTATCAAATTCACTTATAAAAGAAACAAATAATGATCATTTTTATATTTTTGATAAGTTTTTAGATGAATTTTTTTCTAAAATGAATAAATCATTTCAGAATGTCAATATTCTATCCAAACAAGATGTTTTAGATAGATTATATAGAATTCTAACTTATGAAAAAAGTATTGCTATGCCTGATGTAACTTTATATTTAGATTGTTATCTAACACAAGATTTTAGTTATAAAAAATATAAACATATGCTAAAAATAGGAGAATACTACACAAACTGTATAAGATTATTAGGATATCCTAATTTTTTTGTTAAAGATATTTTATCATATATAAAAAATATGAATTTAAATTATCGTTATTCACGACGTATAACTATTTTAGATAATCAAACTAAAATACAAACGCAAGAAAATTATTTTAAAAATTGGTGTTCATCTCACAGGAGTTTTTTATCTGTTTTTTGTACAAAAGAATCTGCTTTCTATATAGAAAATATTATTGTTTTATATGATAGAAATAAAGATTTTTTAAATGAGCAAATTTTACAATTAGATAAATATATTAATAATAAAGGTATCGCTACTATTAGCGAAAACTATAATATAGGTGACACATGGTTTAGTACAATACCTGGAATGTTTAGAAGCGGATATTGTCATAGTTTAGTTAGTTGTAAAAATATATCTTATAATTTCATCTTATAACATAGAGGTTTATATATGTATAACTTAAAAAAATTTAAGAATAAAAAAACTTATAATTCTTCTTTTGCACCTTGGGGAAAAATCATTCCTCCTGGTATTGTTATAAATAAAGATGGCAGCTTAATGTCTGTAATCTTGTATAGAGGACCAGATTTAGACAATGAAACTCCAGATAGATTAAACATTATAACAATGCAAATAAATGACTTGATAATGACACAATTAACATCTGGGTATGTTATCTACTTTGAAGCTGCACGTGAAATAGTAAATGATTATGATAATGATGTGTATTTTCCAGATGATATAACTAAAGAAATTGATAATAGAAGAAAGTTGATGTTTACTAATACACATAACTTTGTATCTAAGTATTATTTAACATTGTACTATTATCCACCAACTGATACAGAAAATAAAATAAAAAATTTCATGTTAGAGAATAATAATGACCAAAATAACTTATCTATTAATGATTATATTGAAAAATTTAAAAATAAAATTGATACATTTACTATTTCACTCAAAGAAATAGGATTACCTTTTGTTGAGGTAGCCGATTCAAATGAACTAATAACATACTTACACAATTGTATATCCAATAAAAAACATAAAATAATTATGCCTGATAAACAAAATCAGTTTATTGATGAAAAACAGAATATAGATTTATTAGATGAGCCACCTTTAATAGATAACCTTATATGGGATACACCATTAATAGGTGGATTTAATCCTAAATTAGGAAATGAATATTTAAAAGTAATTGTGCCATTAATATTTCCACAAAATAGTTTTTTTGGTATGTTTAATTCTTTAAATATGCTTGATTTTGAATATAGGTGGGTAACTAGATTTTTTTGTATGAATAAACAAGACTCTTTAGAAGCTTTAGATACCTATAATAAAGGTTGGAAAGGAAAAGTCGTTCCTGTTACTAAGGCTATTAAAGAAATGATTTTTGGACATCCAGATATTGATGGTGGTGTAAATGAAAATGCATTATCTAAAGTAGAAGAAATAAAAGAAGCAAAATTTAATGTTGGTGAAGACAAAATTTTATATGGATATTATTCCTTAATTGTATTAGTAAAAGATAAAGATAAAACTTTAGCTGAAGCTAAAGCTAAAGAAGTTTTACAGCTTTTTGTAAACATGGGAATCAACGCAAAAATTGAAGATATAAATGCTGTTGATGCATACTTTTCTACATTACCAGGTAATATTTATAACCATATTCGTAGACCAATGATAAATACAATAAACTTAATACATATGGTTCCTATAACTAATATCTGGGCTGGAGAAAAACGCAATAAACATTTAAATGCTCCACCACTAATATATACAAAAACAATAGGAAATACACCATTTAGATTAAATCTGCATATTGGCGATGTTGGTCATAGCATGGTAATTGGTCCAACAGGAAGTGGAAAATCTGTACATTTATGTTTAATAGAAGCTCAATTTAGAAAATATAAAGATGCTCAAGTCTTTGTTTTTGATAAAGGAGCTAGTAGTAAAGTTATAACTACAGCTGTAGGTGGTGATTTTTTCGATTTAGGAAGTGAAGAAAGTACAAATAGTATATCTTTTCAGCCTTTTGCTAAAGTTAATTCTGACCGTGAATTAAGTTGGTTACTAGAATGGTTATGTGATTATTTAATTCAAGAAAATCTTAAAATAACACCAGAAATAAAACAAACCATTCATAATGCATTATTAGATATGCGAACTTATCAAGGTCAACACAAACATCTACTAACAATGTCCACGTTTGTTAGTACGTTACAAAGTGAAAATTTAAGACGAGCTTTTGAACCACTAACTAGTGATGGAGCTTTTGGTAAAATTTTTGATTCTGATAGAGAAAATTTAAAATTTTCTTCATGGCAAAGTTTTGAAATGGAAAATTTAATGAATACAAAAAGTATTGTTGGTCCAACATTAATGTATTTATTTCACAGAATTGAAGAAGCTTTAGATGGAAGACCTACAATAATTGTTTTAGATGAATGTTGGACTTTCTTTAATAATCCTTCTTTTTCAAAAAAAATAAAAGAATGGTTAAAAGTTTTAAGAAAATATAATGCCAGTGTAATTTTTGCAACACAATCTTTAGCAGATATAAAAAATAGTGATATATTTAATACTATTTTAGATAGTTGCAGTTCGAGAATTTTTTTACCTAATCCTAATATTTATAGTGGAGATAATCAGGACTTATATAAAAGTTTTGGATTAAATGATAAAAAGATACAAATAATAGGTACGGCTATACCTAAAAGACAGTATTATTATGATTCTATAATGGGTAGTCGTTTGTATGAATTAGCTTTAGATAAATTTACATTAGCTTATGTAGCTGTTAATAAAAAAGATTTGATTTATGCTAATAAAATTATAAATAAGCATGGAAAAGAAAATTTTAACAAATACTGGAGAGAATATAAAGGAGTTTAATATGAGTTTATTACAAGAATACCAAAAAAATTGGTTAAATATAAAAGATGATGTTTATTTTGTAATAGATAATACTATTTTAAAATATGGACTTAAATTAGGATATTCTGATAATGATATAAAGCAAGAAATTTTGAAAAACAGTCCACAATTAAAAAATATGCCTAAGGAATACACTATAAACTATTTATCAAAATTACAGGGAAACAATTTAAATTTAAATTTAAATCAAAAAGATACCTCAATACCTAATGATTCTTTTAACTATAAAAAAGCTTGTAATTCTCTTTCAGAGGCGTTCATCAATTTTTATGCTAAAAAAGAAATTTCTGTAGCTAATAAACTTTTAGACAAAAATTATCCAAATTTGGATATTCAAAATGTTATAAAGAACCATTCTCCTTTTTTTAGTGATTTTAAGAATATTTTACCAAATACATCACATGTAAATTATGTAAATGCGATAATGAATAAATTTCCTACACAATTAACGAACTTACAATATAAAGACCATCTAAATATCTATTTAAAATTAGCTAAAATAGAACAAGCAAAAAATAATAATGTTTTTAATAGCTATGTGGACTTCAAATTAGCACTTACTTTATATTTTGATAAAAATATACCTATGAATAGCATTAAAAAAATTTTTTCTGAAGCTACTTTAAACAAAAATATAAAACAACCTAATTATGGTGAATATATATTTAATAGCTTAAATAAAATTATTGATAAATATAAATTAATAAATAATTTTAAGAAAAAATTAGATAATAACTCTAGTATTGATGAACATTACTTAACTTATGTAAAACAATATTTGTATTACCAAAATAAAAAATATTTAAATGGTAAAGATGAACAACAAATTATCAAAAGATTATTTGCTGCTAAATTTAATGATAAAGATATAAAAACAGTTTTATATAATAACTCTCCAGTAGCATTAGAACCAGGAAGAAATGCTAAAAATTATATTGAACATAATATAACATATGTTCAAAAAGATTATACTGAACGTGTTTTAAAGGCTAAAGAACATTTTAATAATGTTAGTAAATGGTTTTCGGAAGAACGAAAAAATATTGATGAACTAATAAAAAAAGATAATCTTAAAAATAAAAAGATGCCAGATATTTTTTATTATGGGCTATTAGCTAAAAAATTACTAGAAAAAGGAGCATATCCACAATATATAGTAAAATGCTTTGAAGGTGAAATACCTTCATTAAAAGCTAAACAATCTGAAAATGATAATTATATATATGCCATTGTAGATGGAGCCCAAAAAGCAACTTACGCTCAAAAAGCTATTTTAAGTTATATTTCACCTTATAAATTTCCTGAAATGGAACTTTCTGAAATAAAAGCTAAAAATATACCATTAGCTGAAGTATTTAAATCTGTTATAAAGGAACGAATAGATATATATCCTAATACTACACTTAATTTAAGTAAATCTTTCATTGATAAAGATGCATGTGTTAAGTTATTGAATAGATATCCAGATATAACACAGAATGAACTTATAGAAGCAGTTAATAGTGCCTCTGTTTATAATCAGTTGCCTGGTGTAGATAGAGATTATTCATTAAAAATAGTCCAAGAGGCTATTGATAAATATAATGAAGCTAATTTATTTATTGAAAATGAAAGAGAACAACAGGAAAATTTAAAAAATGATTTTCTTTTATATAAAGCAGTTAATCTAGGTGATTTAGATATAGAAGAAAATCATATTGAAGAACAGCAAAAAGAATATTGTGATTGTAAGGCTGCTATAACAATGATTAACAAAAAAGTTAGTGAAGTAGATATTAAAAATATTCTAGCAGATGAATCTACAGAAAAAGATTTAAGTGATAAATATAAATATGCGGATTACATTTTTGAACATGCAAAAAAAGTAATTGCACGTGAAATACAAATATTAAATCATCTACCAATAAAAAAAGATGCAGAAAATATATATAAAGAATATATGAAAGATGATTATTTGAAAAAGCAATATTTTTCTCCTGAAGCTGACATAAATGCTGCAAAAAAAATGTTAAACGATAATATATCTGAACAAGATATATCTATAGTTATTACAAAACATTCACCAATAGCTGCTGAACCTAAAAGAAATATGCCATATATAAGTTATATTTTAAAAAAAGCAAAATTAGATTTAGAATTAGAAAAAGAAAAACTGCGTAATTATCAACCGAGAATTAGGCAAGAAACTAATATAACAGATGCTTATAAACATCACATGGATGATTTTACATCTATTATAGATTTACCTTATTCTAAGATCGCTGATGAACTAATAGCTAAAGCTATGCTTATACAAAAATTTTCTCAATCTGAAGTTGAAAAAACTTTAACAGAAATGTCTCCGTTATCTGCTCCAACACCTAGCAACCTTTTAAATAATACTTATGGTAAAGAAGTTTTTAAAAATCTAAAAAATAATAAGAGGAATATCACACAAGAAAATACTTTAATACGTAGTAGAGAAAGAGAATATTTTAAGGATAAGGAGTGTTAATGTTGAAATCTATAAAAATATGTATTTTGATGTTATGTATGCTATTTCCTAATAGTTGTACTCAAGCTAATAGTTATTATGAAATAATCTATAATGAAGTGTCTGCATTTAATAATGATCCTATTCAAATTGATTGGACAACCAATGCCATTATTTATGCAAGCCAATTATATCAAATAGATCCATTGCTTTTTACTGCACTTGTTGAACAAGAATCTGGTTTTAATTTAAATGCTTATTCACCTGTGGGAGCAATTGGCATTGCTCAATTGATGCCAGAAACTGCATCAGCTATTGGAGTTAATCCTTATAATCCTCTAGAGAATATAATAGGTGGAGCTGCATATTTAAGAACACAACTTAATAATTTTAATGGTTATGGTGCGTATAATACAACATATGCTTTAGCTGCTTATAATGCAGGACCAGGAGCTATCTCTAAATATAATGGTATTCCACCTTATGATGAAACTATAAATTATGTTAAAAATATCGCTAATATATTTAATCGATTAAATAGTTATAGATGAGCAATATGAACAAACTATTAAAGATAATATTAAAACAAAAATATAATTTAATAACATTAAGTATAATATTATTAATTCCTATAACAATTTTTAGTATATATATTTTTTCTTACACTAATACAGTTGAATTTTATAATACACCTATTATTGGAAAATTTTTAGAAACTAGAGATAATGAAGTAAAAAATGAAACATTAGATAAAATAAATCAAGCTGTAATCAAATATTTTAATGATCATAAAAATCAACAATTGCCTGTAAATATATATGAACTTTATAGAAAAGGATATATTGATGAAGAAACATATGATAATTCTTTAATATATGATTTAATTTATATTAATAATGATTTTAGTAAAAATTTTTATGATGAACATAAGTATGAATTATATTACAAATAATAAATATAGGAGTTGATATAAATGTATCCTCAAGATGATAAAGAATTTTATAAAAATGTAACCGCTTTAAAAAATATGGATTATGGAAATTTATATTCAGGTATCAATCCTAAATATGAATTTCAAACAGCATATTCAGTATTATATTTACAAGAAATTATTCATGATGAAGATAGTAGTATATTAAATCATTTTTATAATGACGGTTATACAGATGAAAAAATAGATGTTCTCATGGATAAAGCAAATAGAATTGATGATTGGATTACAGAAAACTATTTACAAACATTATATGATATACAACGTAATCAATATCCTTGTTTATTTGATACAGATAACAGTCCAACAATGTTAAAATTAGATGTACTATTTAATGCAGAAAAATTATTATATACACTACTTAAATTGAAGACAAAACAACTAGATGATATAACACAAGCTGATAAATTTTTTGCCATAGATAGTCGTTTCTTTACAACATATCTAAATGAAGAAAATCTCTCTTGTAGATTAGATGATAAATTAAAACTAATATTTATAGATGATTTAATAAATGCTTCTAACAAGCTATATGGAAATTTAAAAGAACAGCTTCATACTGACATTGCTATAGAAAAATTTATAACTAATAATGAAAAAAATATGTTAAAAACTTGTAAAATTATTTTAGATAAATACTCAAAAAATACTTCTTTGGAAAAAGATAACATTGATTTTTCTAAAGAAATACATCTTAAATCAATAGCAAATTTAAATGATAAACAAAATTATGTTGAAGATAAACTTTATGTTGAAGATAAACTTAATTTTACTAAGGATTATCAAAATTTACTTCAAGATAGAATTTTAAATAATGTTAATCCAATAACAAAAGAAATATATATGGCTCTTAAATTAAATAAAATAGAATATTCTCAATATGTTGCAACTAATTTTTTCAATAGTTATAAACAACATATGTTTATTCCATTAACTTATAAAATTTATGAAAAACTGGAACAAAAATATTTTAATCTAGGCAATTCAAACATATTGGACATACATGAATTAATTAATAAAGATTTAACAGAAAATAAAGTTAAATTTTTAAAAGTAATTGATACTTGTATTAAAAACATAGATGAAAACATAGATAATATGAAAAATTTAGATGAATATTTAAAACCAGTTTTGGAAAAATCACCTACTATTGAAGAATACATTAAACAATCTCTTGATAAATATAGTGATAGAAAAATTACAAATAATATCTTAAAACAAAGTTCTAAATTTGAAGAATTAAAAGGAAAAGCGATAAACTTACAGAAAAAAATTATTTCTAGTGCTATAAAGAAAGTAAAATCATTAAATAATTATTTAGGGAGATAATAATGAAAGAATTCATTATAGAGTTTAATAAATTTTTAACAATCTTATCCAAATTATTAAAATCTACAAATAAAATTGAGCGTATAGAAGGATATTTAGTTCTTTTAACTATATTCTATTTTATCTGTATTGGCTTTTATTTAATTTTATCTTGAAAGGAATAGTACGATGATTAATAAAAAATTTTTAGTAGGAATAATATTTACTGGTCTATGTACAGGTTTTGTATTATCACCTAATATAATTAAAACTGAAGCCAGTGTATATGTAACAGATGTCCAAAATATAGCTCAAAATACACAGACAGCAATTAACACAGCAGCTAATGCAGTAAATACTGCTAATCAGGTTGCATTGACTGTTAGAAATTTAGCTTCTATGGATGCAAACGCACTACTTGTACATTATTTAGGTATAGATGAACAATATAAAAAACTTATGGATTATTTGGATGAACAAGTTGGGGCATTAGATCTAAATACATCCACGGATACTATTTTATCAGAGATGGGAACAAATGGTACATTATATACTTCAGGAATGAGTGAAGCTGAATTTAAAAATAATGTAAAAAAACTTTATCATATTGAAGATGAAACATATGCTTCTGCTCTTAATGTAGGCAGACAGCAAGAACATCTTGAAAAAGAATTAGAAAGCCTTGAAACAGCACTTAAAAATTTAAATTCAGCACAAGGAGAAAAAGAAGCTCTACAAGCACAAGGACAAATTGCTTCTCAAGGAATTTTAGAACAAAATAAAACTACTAATGCTTTATTAACTTTAATTGCTGTAGCAACAACTAAAAATCTTGCTGAAAACGCTGAAAAACAAGCTACAATAAAAAAGGAAGAAGATTTTGCTGAAGATACTAAGTCTAATGCTAAACAAGCAATTAATGAAATAGAAGAAAAATCGGAGCAAAATTGGAATAATTATCAAGATATTGTTCATGGGAGATATTGAGCATGAAACGAAAGATATTTATTTTAACATTACTTATAATATTAATTATTTCTAATGTATGTTTTGCAGCTGATACAGATTTTGCGTGGAATACTGTTTTAGAAAGATTTGCTGGAACTGTTGATGAAAATGGCAATTTAAATACTGAAGGAGCAGTATTCACTGATATTATACCTAGAATAGTAGGTATAATTATGATTGTAAGTGCTGGATATATTTTTATGATGGGAGAAATGAATGGTACAGCAACAACTATAATGCGTATAATTTTAGCTACAGGACTTATTACTAATTTAGGTTTATATTTAAATAGTAATTTCTTTAATGTTCCTCAATATAGTTTTGCTGCTTCAGCTCCTCCCATGCCTAATGCTGAAGACTTTGATTTTATAAGCACTTTTATGAATTATTATATCTGGCTTTGTCAAAGAGGAGCTAATGCTTTATATCCTTATGCTATAGGCATTTTAATATCTTTATCTGCAATAGATATATCTCTTAGAGTTATATTTAAAATGGAAGATGATATTATAAAATATATTTTATCAACAACCTTAAAAATTGGTTTTTATATTTGGCTTTTAGCTAACTGGATAAATGGCATAGGTATTGCTCACATGTTATATACTGGGTTTGAACAAATAGGATATATTGCAGCTTTATCACCTAATAGTAATGTTATGCCTGATAGTATAACTAAAAATGCTTTTACTATTATAGAAACATCCATGGATAGAGTAAGTGCTGTAAGTGGCATTATGACTACAATAATTTCTGTTATAATGGTACTATTTACTATTATTGCTGTAGCAATAACAGCTGTTCAATTGTTTTTATCTCGAGTAGAATTTTGGACTATCGGAACACTAATACTTCCATTACTAGCATTAGGTACATTTAAGCATTTCAGATTTCTGTTTGAAAAATCTATTGGTGCTGTATTTAATGCAGGAATAAAAGTATCTGTAATATCTTTTATTATTTCTATTGTAAATCCACTTTTAACAGAAATGATAACAAGTTATGGAAATACTTCAGGGCTTAAAGATAATTTAGCAGGAATGTTACAAATTGTATTTGGTTGTTTCGTAATAGCAATGCTTGTATTAAAAGTACCTAATTTAGCTCAAGGATTAATAAATGGTTCTCCTAATTTATCTGATGGAGATATGTATGCTCCAATGCAAGCAACTAATCAAATGGCACATAAAGCTGCAAGTGCATATGGTGGATTATCATCTCAGTTTGCTAAAATGGCTGTTGCTTCACAAATGGAAGGAGGAAGACAAGCTAAGGGGATTCATGGATTTGCAGGAACAGCTAAACAAATGGCAGGACAAATCTCCAATGGTCAATACAAAGGTGCAATGCAATCTGGTGGAGATTATTTATCTGGAGTAGCAGGCACTTTTGCTAATAGAATTAAGATGGCGAAAGATGGAATATTTAAAAGTCCATATCACGAAGCAATTACACGAACTCAAAATAAACAAGATCAAATTAATAAACACAATGCTTGGAGTGATATATATGATCATGAACAATATAATAATCCCATTGCAAGAAGTGCTGTTGAAAATAGAATAGAACAAAATTCTAAAAAAGGTAAGAAAAACAATATTTTAAGAGATGCTAGTATCAGTAATAAAAGACAAAATAATAAAATAGATACAGATGATAATAATAAATGATTTATTTTTTTTATTAACTATGTTACACTAAATATACAATATAATTTAGATAAGGATGTGAATATTATGGATATACTGCTTGATATATTTTTAGGAATTATTGGGTTAATTTTACTTTATTTTTCACTTAAATATATAGTTTTTATAACAATAGATTTATTTTGTATAATAGTATCCTTCCCATTTTATTTATTAATGCATCCTATACGATTAATTACTAATCCTATAAAATTTTTTAAATACTTATTAGGTCGAGGACCAATGTTAGGTGAAAAGTTTTGGGATGAAGAACTTAAAGAAAGCACTCAAAAATATAGAGAAAGAGATGCTGAAAACTGGAGTAAACTTACCCCAAAAGAAAAAGCTGAAGCTAAAGCTTTTTCTAAAGCTATGATGGAATGGGATGAAGAAGTAGAAAAAGAAAATCGTGCTTATGAACTTGCATATGGTAAAGATATTTGGGGAAATAAAGTAAAATGGTGAAGATATAAACTGGAAAATTTTTTAAATTCTACTTTTATAAAATATATTTCTGTTTCATATTATAAATATTGGATTTATAGATGGTTAAAAATAAATTTTACTATAGAAGATTAAAATTTATATAAATCTTCGCCTTTTTATATAAATCTTCGCCTTTATAAGCCCTTTATTTTTTCCTTTAGATATAAATGTATTATTATTAATAAAAAGCCCTTTAGAATTCATTTCTGAAGGGCTTTTTTTATAACAATGTTATAAATTTAGTTTTACTTTTATTTTCTCAATATCTTTAATAGATAATTTCGTTATTTGGGAAATAATATTAATATTAATACCTTCTTTTAATCCATTAATAACAACTTTTTCAATACCTTCTTTTATACCTTCTTCAATACCTTCTTCTTTATATGAATTCATATATGAATAATAATCTCTTATCGCTTTTTCTCTTTGTTCGTATGCTCTACGTTCTATTTTATCTTGTAAAAATGTATCTTCAAATTCTACTGCTTCTTTAATTGCTGGAGTTTTCATCGCTATTTCCTCCAATTCTTTTTTACTATATTTTCCTGAAAAATAAGCAATCCATGCTTCAGATACTCTTATTTTTCTCATATCCTTTAAAGTAAATTTGGGCAATTCTAGAAAATGTATCTCTATATGGTCTGTAAGTTTTTTATGAGATTTCACATTTAATAGATTATAGATATTATGCCAATCCTGCTCATCTTCTAAATAATCAAATGCTAATAGATTTATAGCTATAGCCTTCTTTAACTTTTTATATTCAGCTCCTTTTTCTAATTGCTCTGAATACATTTTTGACCAATAATATAATGAACGCTCAGCCATCAATTTAAACGGACAAACTTGTACTTCAATATCTACCTGTGTACCATCGTTTAAGTCTGCTCTAATATCCAATTTAGATAACTTACCCTCTAAGGATAATGGCTCATTATCCTTATCTAAAAAAGTTATATCTGTAAAACAGTTTTCATCATTTTTATTTAAAATTCCATTTAAAAAACTAAGTGTTAAATTCTTTCTTTTTATATCTCCTAAAAGCTTTTTAAAATATAAATCATTTAATCTATTAAACTTTTCCATAATATCATTCCTTAAGATTTATTATTAATTATATAATATCATATCTCTTATAATTCAAACCAGCCACTATTTTCTTTATCATTTTCTACTAATATATTTGTTTCTATTAAATTTCCAGGTTCTAGTACAAAAACACTATTATTGTAATTTTCAATAGCTAATTCTTTAGCTTCTTCTAAAGAATTAGCTTCTAAATAAAATACCTCTGATACAGTTTCCTCAATAGTTATAGTATATTTTTTCATTTTACATTATCCTTTCCATGCGATTGTTTTTTTTGCTTTTCTGCAAGATATTTATGGCAATGAAAAACTATATTGCAAGAACAACTTAAGTTGCAACGTTTATTCTTGTAATATAGTGTGTAATTGCTATAATATATTAAAGAAAAGCTAATTTTATATATTTCAATAGATACAATTATTTAGAAAGGATTTATAAATATATGAATATTGATAACGAATATGTACAAATTTTAAAAGAAAGTGAAGAATATGAAAAAACAAGATATAAGGAAAGTAGGAAAGAACATGAAGCCTTATTAAAACGACTTGCTGATGGTCTTGATAAGGAAACTATCAGTGAATTACAAAAATAATATTATCAAAAGGAGATTTTTTAATGAATAAAACAGAGTTAATTATGTGTGTTACTGAAGAAACTAAATTAAACAAAAAAGATGTTGAAAAAGCTGTTAATACTATTTTTTCAAGTATACAAAAAGCACTTATTCAAAATGATAAAGTTCAAATAATTGGATTTGGTTCATTTGAATTAAAAACTCACACAGCTCGTAAAGGGCATAATCCTAGAACTGGAGAACCAATTGATATATCTGAATCTAAAATTCCTTCATTTAAGGCTAGTAAATCATTAAAATCTATAATTAATAGATAGGTGTAGTGTCGTATGATATATACATTAATGAATAAACATATTCCTCTAGCAGATATAAATTTTTCTAGTTTAGGTCATATAGACGAAATATGTAAAGTTTATACTCCTGAAGCATTTCCTGTAGGTATTATCACAAAAAATAATTCACCAACATCTAAAATAACAAGAGATTATTTATATAATTGGTGGAAAAATCGTATTATTCCAGCTAGTAGAGATGGTCTTAATACTTTATTGCATATTTATAGAATTGAAAATACTTCTTCTTTAGCAATAAAAAGCCTAGGTCTTAGTCTTTCTGATCAGTATTGGATAAAACCAAAAGGAAGTGATATTTCATGGAATGATGTTAATTTTTTTACTAATGATTTTTCTAGTGACTTAGGAACTATATTTTTTTCTAAAAACCAATCTTCAAGACAAAATATAAATCCATTTAGTCCAGATGCTAGTAGTAATGGGTGGTTGAAAAAGAAATGGATTATTATTAATGATAAAAGATATTTAGTTAAAGCGGGTTCGGGTACTTTGCATCAAGAACCTTATAATGAAGTTGCTGTTTCAAAAATTTTAGATTTATTAAAGATTAAACATATAGAGTATAAAATTATTATGGAAAATAATAGACCTTTATGTTTGTGTGAAAATTTTATAAATCCTAATACTGAATTTGTTCCTGCAAACTTAATATATAATGTACTTCCTAAAAAAAATAATGAATCCAATCTAACACATTTTTTAAAATGTGCGGAATATCTACAAATACCTGGAACAAAAGATTATATCAATAATTTTTTAACTATTGATTATCTAACAGAAAATACAGATAGACATTATGGAAATTTTGGTTTTATTAGAAATATAAACACTCTAAAATTCATTTCACCTGCTCCAATTTTTGATAACGGCACTAGTTTGTGGAATAATTGCTTAGATAGTGAAATTGGCGAATGGCAATCATGTATGCCATTTAAAAAAAATCACAGGGAACAAATTAAGTTAGTAACATCTTTTAATATTTCTGAACAATCATTAAAAAAATGTGAAAGAATTATAAAAAATGAACTGTCAAAAAGCCCGTTACTTTCTCCACATAGGATAGATAAAATATCCAAATATGTTGGTAATAGAGCTAGACTCTTAGAAAACATAATATCCAAAGTAAATACTCTTTCTCGATAAAAAGGTAGCTATAAATAGCTACCTTTTTATTTATATATTTAATTTACAATGAATTTATATATGTTAACAGATTACTAATATCTTCTATTAAATTCTTTTTTTCATCTGCAGATATAGTAACTTTATCTTTTTTTAAATAAGATTGATAAATTGTTAATATATTTTTAGATGCATTATCTTTACAATTAAGTAATTCCTTAATTTCAATATCATTAAAGTTTAAAATATTATTTAATTCAACAAATTCACAAAATCTAAGTTCTCTTTTATTTGTTTCTATTTTTGCTAAAACACTAGTAGCCATTCCTATTTTTTTAGCTAATTCTTTTTGCGAAAGTTCATTTTGATTACGTTTAGCTATTATTAAATTAGCTATTTTCTTATTGATATTATTTTTATCCATTGTATTAACTCCTTTTAGTTCTATTTTAGAATTATTTTTTATTGACAATTCCAAAATAGAACTGTATAATAAAAACAATAAAACTTATAAAACATATAAAACTTATAAAAAAAGGTGGTGATATTATGAAAAAATTTTATAAAAAATATAACAGATTATTTCTTTTTATGTTAACTATTTTTACTTTATCTATGTATATATATTATCCTACACACACTTCACAGATTACTGAAAAATATGTTGTTAAGGAAGGCGATAGTTTATGGAAAATCGCCTCTGAATATCATGATGATTGCGATAATATATTAGAAGATATTTATAACATAAAAAAAGATAATAATCTTAATAATGCTAATTTAAAAGTAGGTCAAGTTTTAGTTATAAAAAAAAGACTTGCATCCAATAACTAAATGCAAGTTGTGATAATTAATTTAACCGTTATTCAAAATTTAAACAAAAATATTATATCACATATATAAAGAAAGGGCAATAAAATGTTATTTAAAAGCGAATCTGAAGTAATTACGATTTTATATATAACTAAAAATAACTATAATAGTTTAAAAAAAACTGTTACACTTCAAGAAGTGGTAAATAATACAAACATAAAATATATTACATTGTATAAAGTTATTCAAAAATTTATACAAGAGGGCTATCTTAAAGAAGGATTAAAAAAAGGAAAATATAAAACTTTTTTTGCAACTTCTGAAGGAATAAAGATCTCTAACAGTATTAGAAATGAATTAAAGTAGTTATTATGAATAAAGGAGTTTTTTATATGATTTTAAGAGAACATTTATTATATATTGGCATAGGTCAATGTGGTGGCAATATCGGTGATGAATTTCAGAAGCAAAATATTCAAACAATATGCGTAAATTCATCTTTAAGAGATTTAGATACGTTAAAGTATGTAAATCAAAAACTTCATTTAAAAGATGGTGCAGGTGCAAATCATAATAGAAAAAAATCAAAACAACTTTTTATAAAAGAATTACCAACTTTTTTAAATACAATAGGAGAAAAGGTTCGTCAGCACGATATTAAAATTATATTAGTTGGATATAGTTCTGCTGGTGGAACTGGTAGTGGTATTGGTAATATTGCTGCTGAATTAATTAAGAAAAAATATCCTAATATAGTAGTATGTATGGTTTCTGTTCTACCATCTGATTTAGAAACTATCAAAGCACACTATAATTCCTATCTATGTTTTCAAGAATTAATGCAAAATAAAATTTGTGGTGCAACTTTTATATTAGATAATAATTCATTTGAAGATAAACTTGAAATAAATCGTGAATTTGTAGAAAATTTTTGCAATTTAATAGATATTCCGCAATGTGACAGTTCTCAACTTAAACGAATTGATGAAAATGAAATTTTAGAAGTACTATCTGCTAAAAATATGGCTATTATTACATCTATACCATATATAGAAAATCAAAATATTATTGATTCGTTATTAAAAAGTTTAAATGATAACGTTTATGCTCCTAGAGAAGAAGATAATAAATTAGGATATTTATTATTATCTTTGGCTGATAGAAATTTATCTTTTGAAAAAACACTAGCTGATCTTCAACTGTCTATAGGTAAACCAATAGATGCTTATATTACTTCAAATACTAGAAAAAAAACTATAATATGTTTAACTGGTCTTAAAATGCCTGAAGAACGTATTAATAAAATTAAAAATGTTATAGAGGGTAATAGTAAAATTATTGAAGAAACATTAAATAATAATATTTCTATTACCAATATATCGGATGATCTAAGTAATCTATTAGATACACCAAATTTAGATCTTCCAATAAATAATAATTTAACTAATGATACCAATGATAATAATTTTGAAGATTTAATATCTAAATATTTATAATAAATATATGATTGTGTTAAAAAGATGTTCGAAATCGAACATCTTTTTTTATAAAATCTGCTCGAAATCGAACATATATTTTATAAAATTAAGGATTTTAAAAAATATATTAAGTAATTAATGTTATATTTAAATATACAAATATTTTATATAAAACGAGGAGAACTCATGAAATACTTATACATAATTATATATACGGTTTTAATATATATTTGTTTTATAAATATTTCATTAGCAACAGCGGCTACTGAAGAAAATATTAACATAATATGGCCAACATCAGAAAAAGGAATTATTACTTCACCATTTGGAGAACGTGGAGATTATGGTTCAGGAAGTTTTCATTATGGTGTAGATGTTGGCTATGATGAAGGTATTCCTGTTATTGCTGTAGCAGATGGAATTATTGATTATTATGGTGAAGCAGATGGATTTGTGTATGCAGCAGTTATTTATCATCCGAAACTTAATATTTCATCTCTTTATGGAGATATTGATATTATTAATGGTCTTCATAGTGGTCAAGAAGTAAAACGAGGTGATGTAATAGGTATTATTGCTCCAACAAGAGGAACTAGTACAGGACCGCATTTACATTTTGAACTTCACGCAAAAAGATATCCATTTTTTGGTGGTTCTCAAAATGGAGCTTTTGATCCATTACCATATTTAAATGGTGCTGAAGTTTCACCTGGAGCTTTTGATAATTATGAAAATGATACAAATATTGATTACTCTGTTATTGCTGATATTGCTAAGCCAATAAAAAATATAATTGATACAATTATTACAACTTGTGTAAAAGCAGTTAATACAATAGTTCCTTATGTTTTATATTTATTTATAACATTATCTACTATAGGATTAGTATTATCTGGTTTACAAATAATATCATCTAATGAATATAGTTTAAATGGTATTATAAAAAGTCTTGTATCAAAATCTTTAATTTATTGTTTTTTTATATTTTTGATAACAAATTGGTCAAACGTTTTAAATCTTATAAAAAATTATTTTAGTGAAATGGGGGCAATTGCTACATCCCAGACTGTAGAACAAGTTGGTCAATTAGTATCGGATCCTACAGCTATAATTCAAAAGGGAGCGCAGCTCACTGTTCCATTTTTTAATTATTTAGGTAGTTTTAATTCATCAATAGCAATAACATTATCTTTACCAGCAATTTTATTAGTTGGTATATTAGGATTTATTATTTTAGGAATGTTTTTATTAATAGGTATTCAAATTTTATTAGCATATATAGAATTTTATATTATATGTGTATTTTCTATATTTGACTTGAGCTTTGCAGGATTAAAAGAAACAAGACATTTACGATTTGTAGGAAATGGCATAAATGCTATATTTGCTTCATCAATGAAACTCTTATGGTATATATTTTTTAGTGCCATATTAAGCTTACAATTAACCTCTATGAATTTCAGTGATATGACTACTATGGGGAATCGAGGAGCTATAAATCTTGAACAAGCTGGTCCTGAAGCTATAACAGTATTTATGTCTGCAATTAAAATGCAAGAATCCACAAATAATTATTATGTATATTCTTATGATGGTTATGGTTATGGGGCTTATCAAATAAGTTTTACTAATTGGAATGCATGGGTAGAAGAAGCAGGTCTTCAATCAGACTATGATTGGTCACCTCATGAAAATATGCAACCAGCATGGTCTCCAGAAAGACAAGATGCTGTAGCTAGGTTTAAAATGATGCAGTATTATCAGCAATATGGTAATTGGCGTTCTGTTGCTGAAGCTTGGCATGGTGGTAGTGGTAATGTAGGTTCTGGTGATTCGTATGCAGATAGTGTATTTAAAAAAGCTGGTATGGTTTTACCTAATCCTACATTTGATTTAGTAAAAGCATTTAAATTATTTATAATAACAATTTTGTTTTTTATTTTAGGTAATAAAATAAGTAAAGGTATTATAAGTCTATTTGGTAGTCCTGGTTTTAAATATTATTTATAAGTATTTAGAAAGTAGGTGATTTTTTTGTTTACAGAAATGAAAAAAATATTGATTTTAACTACAATTATAATAAATTTTAATGGAATAGCCCATGCAGGTATTCCAGGTATAACAGAACCCTTTGATCCACCTAATTATTATTCTCCAGAAAATGTGTCAATTCCTGATTCAGCACCATCTCCTTTTACTCTAACAGATTTGGCTAATAATGGTTATTTAGTACATGATGTAAAAAGTACTAAAAAAGATATCATTTCTAGTATTAAAACATATACTGAATATTTAAATGTAGCTAAAAATTATTTATTAGATTTAACAGATTTAATTCATGCTGAAGATAATAATTTTAGTAATATATTAAAACAGGAAAAAGATAGTATTATACATTCATCAAACTTTAACGATGATGCTAATATAGATAAAATTGATGACTATTTATATAATTTAACAACTAGTAATTACAAAGATAATTATATAAATCTAAATGATAAATATATTTATCTAGATAATATCTACAAAACAGCTTATTCATTATCACGAAATGAATTATCTTCACTTGAAGAAAGACAGAAAAATTTAGACTATACCATAAATAAATTAACCACTATATCATCAACAATGCAAGGTCAGGAAGCTTTATCTTTATTGGATACATTAAAACAATTAGAACTTTTAAAACAACAACAACTTATAAATAATTTAACAACTATTAATGTAGCTAAAATTAGAGATAATAAAGATGATAACTTTAGATTAAAACGTGAAAATTTAAGATTTTTTAATTTAAATTTTGAAGATCCATATAATCCAAGCGACTACTATAAAAAACATTACACCAAAACACCAGGGAAAGGATTTGCTGACTTTGAATAAAATTTATTGGTACGAAAATACCTCTAAACTTATAGGAACTTTAGTGCAACATAATAATTATGTATTATTAACAGCACAAGAAAAAAATAAACTTTCTAATATAATAGATACGGATTATCTTAATGACATAGGAATATCCTTTTACTCTTTATCTAGACTCGTTCCTGAAAATGTAACTTACTATAATTTAAAAGATGGTTTAAATGTTATTACAGATATGTCTATTGCAGGATATTATATTAGTCAAATTAATTCTTCACATTCTAATAATATTAAAGAATTAGAAAGTGATTTAATAAAATATAATATGATTATAGATAACTGTCTAGATAAATTAGATAATTCATTTGTAGATACAGCAAAAACACGAATTTTATATAGTTACTTTAATAATTTAACAACAATAAATTTATACTCTGTAAAATTAGATATAGATATAAATTTAAAAGTTTATATTCTTCTTGACACATATAAAAAATTTATTAATTTTACTTTGAATACTATGGAATATACTTTAATAGATTGTACATTCCTTCAGTATTGTTTGTTTGATTATCTAAATCTATGTAAAAATTCTGATACTTTGATAAAAAAAGAAGACTTATATAACAAAATATTAGACAGCATTAATTTAATAGAAGATTTTCTCTTTGTTAAAAATAATGATGAATATTTAAAATCTATAGATGAAATACATTCTGTATTTGAGAAAATTAAGGTGATAAATGAATTACAATATTCCCCTAATTTGCTTAATAAAAGCGTATTAAACTTAAACAGTAATACACGATTTTTCTTAAGTAAATTTAATCCATATCTATTAAAAAATATTGATAAAATAAAAATTATTTTATCAAAAAACAATATTAAATAGGAGATGATATTTTGAATGATTTAAAAACTCCGTTTACTAAGCAATACTTTAAAATCCGAAAATTATCGGATACAGAATTAAATGAAAGACGTTCTTTAACAGCAATGGCAATAGCTTTGCAAATGGAAAAAAACTTAGCTCCTTGGCAACAAAGTTTTGATCCTAAAAAGGATATTGAATATAAATTACCATATGATGTTATTCAACAACGATTTATTTTAGGTTATAACTTAATAGAATTAATTGCTAGAAAATCAGATAATGATAAATTTTGTAAAAAGCAATATATAAATTTAAATGATATAAAAAAGAATAATTATCATTTAAAAAAAGGCAGTAGAAGTATACCTATGGAACTTTTTTTAAAATATGATATAAGTTATCCTATAGATCCAAAAACTAAAAGATGGACATTTAAAATGACTAAAACAAAAGAATTTATAGCCTATAACAAAGCTATGTTTCACATTGAAGATTTAGTTGGAAAATATAACTTTATAAATTTAGATAAAGAAATTGAACCTACTAAATTTATAGGAAATTTAATAAAAAATACTAAAGTAACATTAATTGAAGAAAAACATCTTATTGAAAGTTATTATGCACCACGTCGCGATCAGATACACATTGGAGATAAAACATCTTATTCAGATGGTAGAGTTTATTATAGTGAATTGTTAAGACATACAATTCGTTCTCTGACCAAACCAGGTAGAATTAGTGAAAAAGGAACTGAAGGATTTTGTAAAGATAAAAATGATATAAAATTCTTACGTGATAAATTTAGAGTAGAACTTGCTACCATGCAATTGTGTATAATGACAAAATTACCATATAAACCCACCTTAACTAAATTAGATAATAAAAAAATCTCTTATAATTTTGGTTATATACCTAATTATCTAGTAATTGTAGCTAATGATTCTTATAGATTAGTAAATAAAGCTTTAGAAATAGGTTTAAATTTAACAAAAGAACAAGCTCAGACACAAATAATAGATAAAAACTCATTCAAAGAAAAAATTAAAAAGGACTTATCTTCTCCATTCGCAAAACAAGAGGATAATTCTATAAAAAAGGACACTTCTATTGCTGATTTTATAAAAAACACTTTATCTGAAGGAAAATATAGTAATAGAAAAATTATAGATTTAGTTTTATCCCAAGATTTTAAAGAATTAACAGATAAAGACCTAAAAGAGAAAAAAGATATTGTTAAAAATTTAATAAAAGATGTTTCTAAACAAATTAATAGAAAGAGATGATAAATAATGGATAAAAATTTAAGAAAAATTATTGAAAGCAATCCTATGTTTATAGAATATGGTGGAGCTATAGATGATGAAGGTATTCTATCTGAAGATGATATTATTGATATATTAAATGAAAAGGCAGATGACGAAAATGGCATTTCCAAATAAAATACAAAATAATAGAAATGAATTAGTAAATAAAATAATAAAAGATATAAAATCTGGTAAACCTTTTTTCTGGAATGAAGGATTTTTTAATGCTGAACCTAAAAGTTTAATATGTACTTTACGTAATGAAAAAAGACTTTACAAAGGTATAAATAATTTATTTTTAACAGTATCAGCTTATGTAAATGGATTTAAAGATAGTAGATGGGCTACCTTTAAGCAAATAGAAGCAGCTGGATATAAATTAAAGAAAGGTAGTAAAGGAACACACATAGAATATTGGCAATATACTATAGATGCTATGGAGGTCAATCCTAAAACTGGTAAAAAAGAACCTATATATGAAATAGATGAAACAACTGGTAAAAAAAGAAAAATTCAGTTGCCATTAAAAATGCCAATCGTAAAAAATTATGTGGTTTTTAATGCCGAACAAATAGAAGGTATAGAGTTAGAAACATCTCCTAAAATTAATCATAAAAATATTATAAAAGACATGGAAAATATGCTACAACATAGTGAAGCTAAAATTTATTATGACCAAAATAGTAGCAATTATTATTCACCTAGTACAGATGAAATTCATGTAGTTCCTAGAGATAAATTTTATGATATTAATGATTTTTATGCTACTTGTGCCCATGAAATTGCACATAGTACTGGGGCAAAACATAGACTTAATCGTAAAACTTTAACTGAAAATGATGGATTTGGTAATACAATGTATGCCAAAGAAGAACTACGAGCAGAACTTACATCAATGTTTTTAAATCAAAAATATAATATACAATTTGGTCAAAAACATTATGAAAATCACACAGCTTATTTACAAAATTGGATAGAGGTATTACAAAATGATCCTAATGAAATATTTAGAGCTGCTACTGAAGCTGAAAAAGCTATGACATATATTGAAGAAAAGATGATTAATGTTTTAAATAAAAATCTTGATAATAATTTAGAAATAAACTACCAAGACGTTGATAATATTAACAAAAAAGTTAACGATATTATCCAAAGTAATGTTAAGGATAAAAAAACTCAATCAGCAGCAAAACAATATTTAGCTAAAGCCAAAAACTTGTTAAAAGAAAATAATAATATATGGCATAAAGATTTTGATTATAAAATAATTGAAGCCTTAATAGCTGAAGGTAAAACGCCTCATGCTATAAAATTAGCTATAAAAAAATATTCTCCCTCTAGTCTTACTTTAGATGATAAAAAGTTGTCTGAATTAATAAGACTAAATCAAAAAGGATTATCTAGGTGATTATTATGGAAACAAAAATTTTAAAGAATTTGTTATTAAAAGCATCTAATGTTAATGCTACAGATATTCACATAAAGTCTAATTGTAATATATTTTTTAGGATCAATAACGAACTAGTGAAACAAGATATTATCTATAATGATAGTGATATCATTTGCATAATTAAAGAAATTAATTCTAAAATTGATAGTTACAAATATGAACAAGATTTTTCTGGACACATAATAATTGATAATCATAATTATAATTTAAGATGTAATTTTTATAAAACAACTTCACTTAATAGTGATGATGATTATAATTTAGCAATAAGAATATTAAATAATACACCTAAAACACTTGAAGAACTAGGTCTTCCTAAAAGATTAGAAAAATTAATAGATGTAGATTATGGTTTAATATTAATATCTGGAGCTACTGGTAATGGGAAAACTACTACATTAGCTAGCTTAATAGAACTTATTAATAATAAATATAAACGTCATATTATTACTATAGAAGATCCTATTGAATATTACTTCAGATCTAATAATTCACTCATAAACCAGAGGGAAGTTGGTCCAAATACTAAAGATTTTCCTAGTGCTTTAAGAGCTGCACTTAGACAAGATCCTGATGTAATTATTATTGGAGAATTAAGAGATGCAGAAACTATTCGTACTGCTTTGTGGGCAGCAGAAACAGGACATCTCGTTTTAGCTACAATTCATGCTGGTAATGCTATAGAAACTATAGATAAGCTAGTACAATACTTTCCAAAAGAACAAGATATTATACGTTATAGTTTAGCAAACAGTCTTCAAGGAATTATTTCTCAAAAAATATATCAAAGTTCTTCTTATAAAAAGAAGATATGCTTATGTGATTTATTAATAAATAATTTATTAATAAAAAAATTTATTAGAGAAAATAATTTACAATCTATAAAAAATGAAATGGAAAATAATAGAGATATGATATTAAGAGATAAATCAGAAAAAGAATATAGAAATCTAGGAATAATATAATATGGAAATTTCAAAAATTTGTCCTGTATGTCATCAATCTTTCAAAGCAAAGAGAAGCACTCATATCTATTGTTGTTCTCATTGTAGAAAAAAGCATCATAAAGAAGTATATTATAATTATCATACACATCAATCAGTTGAGAAATTAACAATCAACACACATATTTTACGACAATTTATATGTAAAAAATGTAAAAATAAAGTAACTGTTATAAATAAAACAGATAGAAGAACGGTATTTTGTTCTCCACATTGTGAAAGACTTTATTGGAAGCATAAAAAAATAAAGACAAGAATCTATTTTAGTGTATTGTTAGATAAATATTATAAAATAAAAAACTCGCAATTACATATTGTAATTACGAGTTATTTATTAAAGTAAGTGGAATTATTCGGGATACCACTATACCCTACGGCATTAAGTATTTATATTATAAATACTTAGCCTTATCTTAGTTCATGACATTGTTAGTACATCTAAAGTCCTAACAGAATTTATTATATATTATAGGATATTATATGTCAATGTCGTTTTAAAGGAGTGTATTTTTTATGAATAGGTCATATGGATTAGGATTATCTATTGGCATTGGAACTGTATCATATACAGTATTATCTCAAATTAAAGATACTAATAATATAATAGATAATGATGTTAGAATTGAAGATATTGGAGTACGAATGTTTGAAACAGGGGAAACTCCTGACCATAAAAATAGCTTAAATCAAGATCGTAGATCTTATAGAGCTTCTAGACGATTAATTCGTAGAAGAAAACATCGAAAAGAACGTGTAAAACATTTTTTAGAACGTATACAATTTATAAACTATGATAAATATAGAACATGGAAAAAAATTTTTAATCCTAATATTTTTCAATTAAAATACGATGGATTATCAAAAAAATTATCACCAGAAGAAATATTTGCTATCATTATTCATTTTTGTAACCATCGTGGTTATAAAGACTTTTATGAAGAAGATGCAACTACAATTAATGAAAAAGAAAGAGGAAAAATAAAAACTGCTTTAAGTAATTTTGAAAAAATATATAAAGATAATGGCTATATTAGTGTAAGTGAAATGATTTTAAAAGATCCGATATTCTTAGGCAAAGGAAATTATCCTGACTATCATAATCACGCTATAAAAAATAAACAAGATAATATTGAACCTCGATTTTTTCTAATAAAAAGAGAATATTTACGTAAAGAATTAATAAATATTCTTAAGAAACAACAACAATATTATTCTAAGTTGACAGACAAAAGAATTAATTTTATTTGTGATAATATTGTATTCATACAAAGAGATTTTGAAGATGGTCCTGGTGATAAAAAAGACTCTACCCGAAAATATATGGGCTTTTTAGACAGTATAGGTAATTGTATATATTATAAAAATGAGAAAAGGGCATTCAGGACAACGATTATATCTGATATCTATTCTTTAATCAATCAATTATCACAAGTCTACTTTATTGATAAAAATACAGAAGAAATTTCTTTTTCTAAAGAAGCTGCTAATGAAATAATAGATTATGTACTCATTAATGCTTCATTAACAGAAAAAGATTTAAAAAATATATTAAAAAAATATGACTTAATTTTGAATAAACCAGGTAATTTAAAATTAAAAATAAACGACTGTCTTAAGGCTTTAAAAATATTAAAAAATACATTAGAAAAATGCGGTTATGATTATACTAGTTTAATTAAAGAAGAACAATTTAATTTAGAGCAACCATCTAAATTACAAAAATTATGTATTTTGCTTTCTAAAAACATAACACCAAAACGTCGTATTTTAGCTCTACAAAAAGCTGGATATAATAAAGAATTACAACAGGAAATGATACGAAAAAACTTTTCATCAACAGCTAATGTATCTGAAAAATATATGATACAAGCTATTGAAGCCTTTAAACATGGTGAAAATTATGGTAATTTCCAAGCTAGAATGTTTAAAGACAAATATAATAATATTACTAAAAAAGAAAAACACTTATTATTGCCTTCTCTTACACTTAAAGATGATGAAGATATTGTAAAAAATGTTGTAGTATTTAAAGCTATAAATGAAACTAGAAAAGTAATCAATGCCTTAATCAGAAAATATGGTTCATTTAAATATATAAACATATTAGCCTCTGATGAATTAGGTCATTCTATTCAAGAAAGAAAACGCATTGTAAAAATGCAAAATAAAAATAGAAAAGAAACCCAAAATATTAGAACCAAAATATTAGAATTAGGATTAAAAAAAGAAGATGAAATTACAACACAGGATATTCAAAGATATAAATTATATCAACAACAAAATGGTATAGACTTATATACAGGTTCAATAATTCCTGAAAATGAAATTTTAGGTACAAATTATGAAATAGATTATATCGTTCCATTTTCTTTAATATTGGATGATACTTTAAATAATAAAGTATTAACAAAAATATCTATAAATAGAATAACAAAAAATACTAAACTACCACTCCAATTTTTAGAAAATGAAGCATTAGATTTTTATAAAAAAACAGTAACTACATTATTCAATAAAGGTAAAATTTCATCTAAAAAATATAATTATCTTCTATTACCTATACTAAATGAAGAAATTTTATCCGAATGGAAATCAAGAAATCTAAATGATACTAGATATATTTGTAAGTTTATTACAAATTACATTTCTTCCAATCTAATATTTGATAGTAACAAAAAGAAAAATGTTTATGCTATAAAAGCACCAATAATATCTAAAATGAGAAAAATATGGTTGAATAAGAAAACATGGGGAGCTAAAGAATTAGATAAAACCAATAATTTATATCATGCTGTAAACGCTTTGGTGGCAGCAAATTTAACACCAGCTTATGTTGAAATAGTATATGATAATATTAGACTTCAACAAATATATAGAGAACATCATAAAATCATATCAAATGAATATATAGATTATCTAAATAAATCTATAAATAAAATGCAAAAATATTATGGTTTCTCTATTGAATATAGTCAAAAATTATTACGTTCTCTTGGAAAAGTACCAGCAATATTAAAAAATATTTGGGCTGAAGCAGATATCCGATTGGCTGATAATACTATTGAATATTATAAAGATATTGATGATGAAAGATTTAGACAAAATATTTGTAGTTTCTATCAAGACAAAGAATTTGCTGAAAGTGTTCAGAAAGTAATTGTTTCTTATAAGTCATATAAAAAATTTCAAGGAAAAATTACAGATGATAATCCTTTACCGTTGAGTAAAAATAAATCTTCTTATATAAAGAAAATGAATAATATCTTAAATGCTAATAAATACTACTGTATTGAAGTCTATAAAACGATAGACAATACAATTAATCTAAGAGGTATTCGCTTTATAGATTTAATACGAAAAAAAGGTAAATTAAAACTTGTTATAGATAATCCTATAGATTATAAACATCATATAATGTATTTATTTAAAAATGATTATGTAAAAGTCTATAAAAATAATAAATTACTTTTTAAAGGATATTACAAAAGTGTTGGTAATATAAATCAAAACATCTTAATGTTTAAGATAGACAATTCATCAATAAATACATTAAAATTTATTGGAAAACAATATAATATAAAAAAATATGATGTTAATATTTTAGGTAAATTAGGTGGTGAAATAAAATGTTCCGTACCGTTTATGTTTCACAAGGGCAACAATTAAATATTAAAAATAATTGGCTAATTATAAAAGATGATTCTAAGAATTCTGCTATTCCATTAGATGATATTCAAGCTTTGATTATTGACAATTTGCAAACAATGATATCATCTTACACTTTATGTATGTTAGCAAAGAATGGTATAAATACCATTCTTTGCAACGATAAACATTTACCAGCATGTAATATTCTATCACTAAATAATCATTATAAATCATCATCAGTATTAAAAAATCAAATATCATTATCTAAAAATATAAAAGATATTCTTTGGCAAAATATAATTGATGCCAAAATTAGTAATCAAATTAAAGTTCTACAATTAAATAATGTAGATGATTTTATATTATCAAAATTAAAACAATTAAAATTAACATTATTACCAGGAGATACTACAAATAGAGAAGCTGTTTGTAGTAGAATATTTTTTTATCAACTTTATGGTAAAAATTTCAAACGATTTAATTATGATAATTTAAACATAGCTTTAAATTATGGTTATTCTATTATAAGAACAGCCATTGCACGTTCACTTACTGTTCATGGATATAATTGTGCATTAGGTATACATCATAAAAACCAATTCAATTCTTTTAATTTAGCTGATGATTTTATAGAACCATTTCGTCCATTAGTAGATTTATATATTCATAAAAATCAAAAAATATTTTTAGAAAAATTGACTAAAAAACATAGATTACTATTAATAAACTTATTAAATCATACTGTATTATTAAAAAATAAGCAGTTTAAATTATATATAGCAATAGATAAATATATAAATAGTTTTACTGCATATATTAATTCCCAAAATATTGATAACTTTTTACTTCCAAAAATAGATTATGAGAAATAGATTTATGAGACTAATATTAATGTTCGACTTACCAACAAATACATCTACAGATAAAAAAAATTATAATACATTTAAAAAACATATAGTAAATTTAGGGTTTTGTATGTTACAATACTCTATATATACTAGAATTGTAAAAAATAATGATGATGCAGACAAATATATACATCGTTTAAAATACAACATTCCACCTAAAGGCTCTATTAGATTATTAAAAATTACGGAAAAACAATATAGTAATATGTTAATATTACAAGGAAATATTACTTATTCTGAACAGCTTTTAGAAAATATAAATCAAATTATCGATTTATAATAAATTAACATATATGTATTAATTGATAGCATGAAGTAGTTTTAGTATCATGACATTTTTAGTACCTCTAAAACGGAGCAAATGTCTTATTTTTCGAGACAAGAGTTTTAGTATCATGACATTTTTAGTACCTCTAAAACTGCCGTACATGTATAAATTTTTATGTGATAGTTTTAGTATCATGACATTTTTAGTACCTCTAAAACAAGAATAATTTAGCATATATGCGTAATAGAGTATCATGACATTTTTAGTACCTCTAAAACTCTTAATAAATTCAGCGTCGCCGAGCGCTTGTTTTAGTATCATGACATTTTTAGTACTTCTAAAACACAATTATAAATATGCCTCTAATTCCAGTAGTTTTAGTATCATGACATTTTTAGTACCTCTAAAACTAGGTATATAGAGTATATCTCCATCTTCTAGTTTTAGTATCATGACATTTTTAGTACCTCTAAAACCTTAATGATAGAAAGATTGGTAAACAAACTGTTTTAGTATCATGACATTTTTAGTACCTCTAAAACAATAAGCTATTTAAACTTATATTATTATCTAGTTTTAGTATCATGACATTTTTAGTACCTCTAAAACAATAAGCTATTTAAACTTATATTATTATCTAGTTTTAGTATCATGACATTTTTAGTACCTCTAAAACAGCGTCATCAGTGGCTTGCTTCAAGATATAGTTTTAGTATCATGACATTTTTAGTACCTCTAAAACGAATTTGATGAAATTTAACTTGGAAAGGTAGTTTTAGTATCATGACATTTTTAGTACCTCTAAAACGAACTGTCAAGCTTGCCACCTCTCAAGACTGTTTTAGTATCATGACATTTTTAGTACCTCTAAAACTCCGTTTCATTTTTTAATACTAACAACAGAGTTTTAGTATCATGACATTTTTAGTACCTCTAAAACCAGAAAAAAATCTATGCTTGTGTTTAGTAGTTTTAGTATCATGATATTATATGTAAAAAAAGAAGTGTATTTTTTTACCACATTGCAAAAGAATTATAAAAACCTCGAGAAAAACAAAATTTCTCGAGGTTTTTTATCTCCAATTATTTTCTTAAACTATTTTCACTATATAGTGTTACATATAATAAATCTGATTTTAGAATAAAATTTATCACTTTACCATTATCTATTATTGGAATATATATACAATAAAAATCATAAAATTCTTCATTTATTTCTATTTTTATTATTTTTTCATCTATTAATTCTGTTCTTTCTTTTTTTTGACTTACTTTAGTAATCAAATCACTTATACTATTTGGATATTCATTATAAATTAGTATATATTCTTGAAGTAAATCATCATACATATTTAAATATTCTTTAAATCGCCTACAGATAATTAATTCATTACGTATATTCATAATAAAACATAATATCATCAGACTTAATGAAAACCAATATATTGTATTATTATATTTTATTACTATATATATAATTATTATTATATATATAAATGTTAATCCAATTAAACAAAAACTTCTATATTTGACTTTTTGATTTTTATTTTTAAAAAAGGCTCTGTCACAACAAATGGTTGATTTTTGACGAGAAATAGCGTATAATAATAGT